>MDTG01237653.1_pt1 | contig 13259 bp, 13 predicted proteins | sample 811421 | NCBI WGS metagenome assembly MDTG01 (sample SAMN05326645, study PRJNA326480) | marine metagenome | isolation source: seawater | place: Pacific Ocean: South East | collected 2011
GCGGTTAGCTCAGTTGGTAGAGCATCTCGTTTACACCGAGGGGGTCAAAGGTTCGAGTCCTTTACTGCCCACCAAAATGAGGGGGTGTAGCTCAGTTGGTTAGAGCGATCGCCTGTCACGCGATAGGTCGCGGGTTCGAGTCCCGTCACTCCCGCCATTTTAAAATAAATTAAAATTTTCCATTAAAATGATCAATAAAACGTGACCATAACTACACTATCTTTTGTTGTAAAAGATATTATATACAACGTTAATGGTTGCGGAATTTTTAAAAGATTATTTTCCAATAATTTTATTCCTAATTATAGCATTAGGATTAAGCTTTGCTTTTATCATATTGAATTATTTGTTATCGCCAAAAAAACCTGACCCTGAAAAATTATCATCTTATGAATGTGGTTTTGAACCATTCAATGATTCAAGAATGGAGTTTGATATTAGATTTTATTTAGTTGCAATATTGTTTATAATTTTTGATTTAGAGATAGCCTTTTTATTTCCTTGGGCCATATCTTTGGGAAATATTGGTTTGTTAGGATTTATTTCAATGATGGTATTTTTAATTATTTTAACAGTTGGATTTATTTATGAATGGAAAAAAGGTGCTCTAGATTGGGAGTAAAAAAATGAATTCCAAAGAAAATCAAATACCTGATGAATTTAAAAAACTTGCAAAAGATTTTAGCGAAAATGGTTTTATAACCACTTCATTAGATAATTTAGCAAACTGGGCAAGAACTGGTTCATTACACTGGATGACTTTTGGATTAGCTTGTTGTGCCGTTGAAATGATGCAAACTTCTATGCCACGTTATGATCTTGAGAGGTTTGGTGCAGCGCCAAGAGGCTCACCAAGACAATCAGATGTCATGATAGTTGCAGGCACATTGACAAATAAAATGGCGCCAGCTTTAAGAAAAGTTTACGATCAGATGCCAGAACCTAGATATGTTATATCTATGGGAAGTTGTGCAAATGGTGGTGGATATTATCATTATTCATATTCTGTTGTAAGAGGTTGTGATCGTATAGTACCAGTTGATATTTATGTACCAGGGTGCCCACCTTCAGCTGAAGCTCTTTTATATGGAATATTACAATTACAAAAAAAAATCAGACGACATGGATCAATCGAGAGATAATATTAAATGAATAATTTAGTAGATCTAGAAAAAAAAATAAATTCAGAACTTAATACTAAAATAAATAGTTCAAATATTAAACACGATCAAATTTATTTAAATTTTAATCCCACAAATTTAATAGAAGTTTTATCCTTTTTAAAAACTAATAATCAAACCAGGTTCAGACAATTAATTGATATTACAGCAGTTGATTATCCTGAAAATTTAAAAAGATTTAAATTAGTTTATTTATTATTGAGCCATGAATTTAATTTTAGAGTTCTTTTGAATACTTATATAAATGAGAACGAAATTGTTCCATCAATAGTATCTATTTTTCCATCGGCTAACTGGATGGAAAGAGAAGTGTTTGATATGTATGGTATTAAATTTAAAGATCATCCTGATCTAAGAAGAATTTTAACAGATTATAATTTTAATGGACATCCTTTAAGAAAGGATTTTCCATTAACTGGACATAACGAAGTTCGATACAGTGAGGATAAAAAAAAAGTTATTTATGAACCTGTAAAACTAGAACAAAATTATAGAGATTTTGACTACCAAAGCCCGTGGGAGGGAACAAAATATATTAAAAATCAAATAAAAAAAGATGAGTAAACAAAGTAAAACTTTAAATTTAAATTTTGGTCCTCAACATCCTGCAGCTCATGGAGTTTTAAGATTAATTTTAGAGTTGGATGGAGAAGTGGTTGAAAAAGCTGACCCTCACATTGGTTTGCTTCATAGAGGTACTGAAAAATTAATAGAAAATAAAACTTATACTCAAGCTGTTCCTTATTTCGACAGACTTGATTATGTTGCACCGATGAACCAAGAACATGCTTTTGCTTTAGCTATAGAAAAAATTTTAAAAATTGAGGTACCAATTAGAGCTAAATTTATAAGAGTAATTTTTTGTGAAATTGGTAGAATATTGAGTCATTTACTAAATATTACAACACAAGCTTTGGATGTTGGCGCACTTACACCATCTTTATGGGGATTTGAAGAAAGAGAAACTTTAATGACTTTTTATGAAAGAGTTTCTGGTTCTAGATTGCATGCAAATTATTTTAGAGCTGGAGGAGTTCATCAAGATTTACCCAGAGGTTTAGATAAAGATATTGCAAATTTTTGTGTAAATTTTCCTAAAGCTATTAATGAACTAGAGGCATTGCTCACTGATAATAGAATATTTAAACAGAGGAATGTAGATATTGGGATAGTATCAAAAGAAGATGCATTAGAATATTCATTTTCTGGAGTAATGTTGAGAGGATCTGGGGTTCCTTGGGATTTAAGAAAATCTCAACCCTACGAATGTTATGATCAATTAGAATTTAAAATCCCGATAGGTAAAAATGGTGACTGTTATGATAGATATTTGTGCAGAATAGAGGAGATGAGAGAAAGTGTTAGAATTATTAATCAATGTTTAGATAAAATACCAAAAGGTCCAATTAAAACCATGGACGGAAAAATAAGTCCTCCAACAAAAAAAGAAATTAAAGAATCTATGGAAGCTTTAATTCATCATTTCAAACTTTTTACAGAGGGATTTCATGTTGAAAGAGATGAGATATATACAGCTGTAGAAGCTCCGAAAGGAGAATTTGGTGTTTATCTAATTTCTGATGGATCAAACAAACCATACAAATGCAAAATCAGAGCACCTGGTTTTTCACATTTGCAAGCCATGGATTACTTAATTAAAGGTCATATGTTAGCCGATGTTCCTGCGGTCTTAGGATCATTGGATGTCGTCTTTGGAGAAATTGATAGATGACTATAAAAAAAATTTCAAAAGAACAGCCAGAAAGTTTTGAATTTAACTCTGATAATTTGGAATTAGCTAAGAAAATTATAAATAATTATCCTAATGACAAACAACAAAGCGCGGTTATGTCACTTTTATACATAGCTCAAAAACAAAATAATAACTGGATACCTTTGGCTGCTATGAAATATATAGCTAAATTTTTAAAAATTCCTTACATAAAAGTATATGAAGTTTCTACTTTCTATACCATGTACAACTTATCACCTGTGGGTAAGTATTTTATTCAAGTTTGTACAACAACACCTTGTATGATTAGAGGAGCATATAAATTAGTTGAAGCTTGTAAAGAAAAAATATCAGAAAAAGAAAACGTTTTATCAAAAAATAATTTATGTTCCTGGACGGAAGTTGAATGCTTAGGTGCCTGTGTTAATGCACCTATGATGCAAATTAACGATGACTATTACGAAGATTTGAATAAAGAAAAGACTTTAAAAATTATAGACCAAATTTTAAATGACGATAAACCAAAGCCTGGTTCTTATAAAGGTAGAACGAATTCTGAACCTGAAAATAATCGAAAAACTTTATTAGATATAAAAAATGCTTAAAGACGAAGATAGAATATTTCAAAATCTATATAATGATAAAGGTATAGATATTGACTCAGCAAAAAAAAGAGGTGATTGGCTTAACACTAAAGAAATTATGGATAAAGGTAAAGATTGGATAATTAATGAAGTAAAGATTTCTGAGTTAAGAGGAAGAGGAGGAGCTGGATTTCCTACGGGAGTAAAATGGTCATTTGCACCTAGGCAAATTGGTTCTCGACCCCATTATCTGGTAATTAATGCAGATGAGTCAGAACCAGGAACATGTAAAGATAGAGATATTTTAAGGTTTGAGTCACATAAGTTAATTGAAGGATGTTTAATAGCTTCATACGCTGTAAATGCTAAAGTTTGCTATATATATTTAAGAGGTGAATATGTCTATGAGGGTAAAATTTTACAAAATACAATTAATGAAGCTTATGAAAATAATCTTATTGGAAAAAACGCTTTAAATACAGGATGGGATTTAGATATTTATATTCATTATGGAGCTGGAGCATACATCTGTGGAGAAGAAACTGCTTTATTAGAAAGTTTAGAAGGAAAAAAGGGTCAACCAAGATTAAAACCACCTTTTCCTGCATTAGTAGGTTTATATGGCTGTCCTACAATAGTTAATAATGTTGAAACAATTGCAGTTGTTCCAACCATTTTAAAAAAAGGTGCAAAATGGTTTTCCTCTATCGGCAGACCAAAAAATACTGGTACAAAAATTTTTTGTATATCAGGAAATGTAAATAATCCATGTAATGTTGAAGAAGAAATGGGAATACCACTAAAAGAGCTTATAGAAAAGCATGCTGGAGGTGTTATCGGAGGATGGGATAATTTAAAAGCAGTAATACCTGGTGGATCATCAATGCCATTAATACCTAAAAAAATATGTGATAATTTAAAAATGGATTTCGATTCATTGGTGGAACAAAAAAGTGGATTTGGTACTGCAGGAATAATAGTAATTAATAAAGATCAAGATATTATTAAGTGTATGGCACGTATTGCAAGATTTTATAAACATGAAAGTTGCGGCCAGTGTACACCTTGTAGAGAAGGAACTGGCTGGATGTGGAGAATGTTGGAAAGGATGTCAAGAGGCGAAGCTTCAAGAGAAGAAGTTGAAATGTTATTGGATGTTACTAAACAGATAGAAGGTCATACAATATGTGCATTTGGAGAAGGATCTGCGTGGCCGGTTCAAGGTTTAATAAGACATTTTAAAAAAGAACTAATTAAAAAAAATAATTTTAATCCATTAATTAAAACAAATAAAAATATACCATACTTGGTAGATCAACATTTATTAGAAAAATAAAATGCTTAAAATTAAAGTAAATGAAAAAGAATTAGAGGTTGAAGAAGGTCTAACCGTTCTTCAAGCTTGTGAAATAGCAGGAACTGAAATACCTAGATTTTGCTATCATGAAAAACTTTCAATAGCTGGAAATTGCAGAATGTGTTTAGTGGAGTTGGAAAAGTCACCTAAGCCCGTTGCATCTTGTGCTATGCCAGTTGCAGAAGGAATGAATATAAAAACTAACACTACACTGGTAGAAAAAGCACGTAAAGGTGTAATGGAGTTTCTACTTGCAAATCATCCTTTAGATTGTCCTGTATGTGATCAGGGGGGTGAATGTGACTTGCAAGATCAATCAATGTTTTATGGTATGGATAAATCTAGATACAACGAAAATAAAAGATCTGTTCCTGAAAAAAACATGGGTCCATTAATTAAAACTCAAATGACTAGATGTATTCATTGTACAAGATGCATTAGATTTGCAACTGAAGTTGCAGGAGTTCCTGAGCTTGGAGCAATAGGTAGAGGTGAAGATATGCAAATTACAACATATTTAGAACAATCAATGCAATCTGAATTATCAGCAAATGTAATCGATCTTTGTCCAGTTGGTGCATTAACATCAAAACCTTATGTTTTTGAAGCAAGACCTTGGGAATTAAAAAAAACAGAAACAATAGATGTAATGGATGCAGTTGGTTCTAACATAAGAGTAGATACGTATGGTTGGGAAGTTAAAAGAGTTTTACCAAGAATAAACGAAGATATCAATGAAGAATGGATATCAGATAAAACTAGATACTCATGTGATGGTTTAAAAAACCAAAGAATAGATAATCCATATTTAAAAATAAATAATAAATTTGAAAAAAAAAACTGGGATGAGGTATATAAAAAAATAGTAGAAAAAATTAAAAATACATCACCAAATAAAATATCTGGGGTAATTGGAGATTTAACAAATATGGAAACAACATTTATAGTTAAAGAGTTTTTCAATAAAATAATTAAATCAAATTATTTAGATTCAAGAGAAGAGAACTATTATGTAAATATAAATGATAGAAAAAATTATATATTTAATGATTCGATAAATGGTATAGAAAAAAGTGATTTAATATTTTTAATTGGAACTAATCCAAGATATGAAGCCACAATTCTTAATGCAAGAATTAGAAAAGCTTATCTAAAAAATAAAACTGAAATATTTTCTTTTGGCAATGTTGGAGATCTAACTTATCCATATAAAATACTTGGTAATTCTACTAATGAAATCAAAAAAATTTTTGATGATAAAAGTGAATTATCAGAAAAAATAAAAAAATCAAAAAGACCTATGATTATAATTGGTCAATCAATGTTAAAACTTAAATCTGCGAAATTTGTTTTTGAAGGATTTAAAAAATATTTAATTGAAAATAACAAAATATCTGATGAGTGGACATCGTTAAATATTCTATCTAATAATGCTTCGACTGTTGGGTCATATGATCTTGAAGTTCTTGATAATGAACTTGAAAAAAACAAAACTCTAGATTTAATTAAAAATAATGAATTTGAAGTAATATTTTTAATTGGACAGGATAACTTGAAAATAAATAAAAAAAATGAATTTATTATTTATGTTGGAAGTCATGGAGATTTTGGTGCAGAAATAGCGGATGTTGTATTACCTGGAGCAGCATTCACAGAGCAAGATGGTTATTTTACCAACCTTGAAGGAAAGATTCAAAAAAGTTTTAAAGCTTCTTATCCTCCAGGTGAATCGAAAGAAGATTGGCAAATTTTTAATGAACTATCTGCTTTAATAAAGAGAAAAGAAATATTTAAAGATAAAAGCGAACTTGTTGATAGTATGATTAATTTTCTAAATATAAACAAGAAAAATAACTTTAATGATTTTATTGAAACAGAATTTATAGATGAGGAAATAATTTTAAATAACATTGATTATTATTATTCAAATGTAGTTTCAAGAGCATCAAAGACAATGAATGACTGTAGAAATGAAAAAATAAATAAAAAAAAAACTGGAACTAATGGATAATGATAGAGTATTTCTTTCAGCTTTTTGATCAAATTTATAAAATATTTTTTTTATTAATACCAGTTCTTGTATCAGTAGCTATGATAGTTTGGCTTGATAGAAGAGTGTGGGCTTTTGTTCAAAAAAGAAGAGGCCCTAATGTTGTAGGTCCATTCGGACTACTTCAATCTTTGGCTGATGCTTTAAAATATATTTTTAAAGAAATAATTGTTCCTGCTAGTGCAAATAAAATAATATTTATTTTAGCTCCTATTGTAACAATGACCTTGGCCCTTGTTGCTTGGGCAGTAATTCCATTTAGTGATGATTTTGTTTTAGCTAATATCAATGTTGGTATATTATATTTATTTGCTATTTCTTCATTAGGTGTCTACGGAATAATTATGGGTGGATGGGCTTCAAATTCCAAATATCCTTTTTTAGGTGCAATCAGATCTGCTGCTCAAATGGTTTCCTACGAGGTTTCTATAGGAGTAATTATAATCAATGTACTTCTAATAGTTGGTTCATTGAATTTAATCGATATAGTTCTAGCTCAAAAAAATATTTGGTTTATAATTCCATTATTTCCAATGTTTATAATATTTTTTATATCAGCTTTAGCTGAAACTAATAGACCACCTTTTGATTTACCTGAGGCTGAAGCTGAGTTAGTAGCTGGATATCAAACCGAGTACTCTGGAATGATGTATGCAATGTTTTGGTTAGGAGAATATGCAAATATTTTATTAATGTGTGCAATGGGATCAATACTTTTTTTAGGAGGGTGGCTACCACCATTAGAATTATACCCGTTTAATTTAATACCAAATCCTATTTGGTTAATTTTAAAAATTTTGATGTTGTTTATTATTTTTGCCTTGGTCAAAGCAATAGTTCCAAGATATAGATATGATCAATTAATGAAATTAGGATGGAAGGTATTTTTACCACTTTCATTATTATGGGTAGTATTAACATCAAGTTATTTATTTTATTTTGATTTATTACCAAAAAATTAATTATGAAAATTACAAGATTTTTTAAAACTATTTTTATGACTGATTTTATCAGTGGTCTTTTGATTGCTATAAAACAAATATTTAAAACAAAAAAAACTATTAATTATCCATTTGAAAAAGGAAAAATTAGTCCAAGATTTAGAGGTGAACACGCTCTTAGAAGATATCCAAATGGTGAAGAAAGATGTATTGCATGTAAATTATGTGAAGCCGTATGTCCTGCGCAGGCTATAACTATAGAGTCCACAGAAAGAGAAGATGGTAGTAGAAAAACTACACGATATGACATTGACATGATGAAATGTATTTATTGCGGTCTTTGTGAGGAATCTTGTCCTGTAGATGCAATTGTTCAAGGGCCAAATTTTGAGTTTTCAACAGAAACTAGAGAAGAATTATATTACAATAAAGAAAAACTTCTCGATAACGGAGATAGATGGGAAAGTATTTTAGCCGCCAATATAAAAGCAGATAATCCTTACAGATAATTAAATGATAATTCATTCTATTTTCTTTTATACTTTTGCAGTAATTGCAATTTTTTCTGCAATTATGGTTACTGCATCAAAAAATACCGTTCATTCTGTTTTTTTCTTAATTTTAGATTTTATAACTGTCTCATGTTTATTCATAATGATTGGTGCAGAATTTTTAGGAATGATTATGCTAATTGTATATGTAGGAGCTGTAGCAGTTTTATTTTTATTTGTTGTGATGATGCTTAATGTAGCTCAACAAAGAAATACATGGTTTTCATCTGAAAAAAGTTCGACCCATATACCATTTGGTCTTTTTATAAGTTTAATAATATTTATAGAACTTATTATTGTAGTTGGAGGATGGAAATATAAACCAGAATTAATTAAATCTTATTCATCATTAGAACTTAATACAGATCAAACAAATACTCATTTAATTGGTAATGTTTTATATACTGATTACATACATCTTTTCCAACTAGGCGGCATGATACTATTAGTATCTATGATAGGAGCAATAGTATTAACATTTAGAAATAGAGTTGGATTAAAAAGACAAAGTTACATCAAACAAATATCTAGAGATAAAGAAAGTGGAGTTGAAATGATTGATGTTAAAAGTAAAAAGGGAGTAAAGATTGATGTTTGAAATTGGTCTTGGTCATTATCTTATTCTTGGAGCAATTATATTTACTATAGGAATTATTGGAATATTTCTCAATAGAAAAAATATTATAGTAATTTTAATGAGCATAGAGTTAATTTTACTGGCAGTTAATATTAATCTAGTTTCTTTTTCAATGTTTATGAATGATATAGCCGGTCAAATATTTACACTATTTATTTTGACTGTAGCTGCAGCAGAAGCAGCAATCGGTTTAGCGATAATAGTAGTTTATTATAGAAATTCAGGAACTATCAGAGTAGAGGAAATAGATAGTTTAAAAGGTTAATATGGAGTATATAATTGTTTTTTTACCACTAGTTGGAGCTATTTTATCTGGTTTTTTTGGAAAATTTATTGGGCACAGAATATCAGAAATACTCACAAGTTTATTTGTTTCAATTAGTGCAATACTTTCAATCATTGTATTTTATAATGTCATAACTTTTGATTATAATAATAATATAGAAATATTTACTTGGATAAATTCTGGTCAATTAAATGTAAATTGGTCAATAAAAGTTGATGCCCTGTCAGCTGTAATGTTGGTAGTGGTAAATTTAATTTCTTCAATAGTACATGTTTATTCTATTGGATACATGTCTAATGATCCTCACAAAACAAGATTCATGGCTTATTTATCTCTTTTTACATTTGCTATGCTTACTTTGGTTACTTCAGATAACTTTTTACAACTTTTTTTTGGTTGGGAAGGTGTTGGGCTTTGCTCATATTTTTTAATTGGCTTTTGGTATAAAAAAGAGAGTGCAAATGCAGCTGCTATAAAAGCATTTTTAGTAAATAGAGTTGGTGATTTTGGATTTGCATTAGGAATATTTTTAATATTTTATATGTATGGTACTCTTAATTACCAGGAAGTTTTTAATTTAATACCTAATACTTTTGATAGAGAGATTAATTTTCTAGGTATAAATATAAATAGTATAAACTTAATCTGTATACTTTTATTCATTGGTGCTATGGGTAAATCTGCACAATTTATTTTACACACATGGTTGCCAGATGCTATGGAAGGTCCAACACCAGTATCAGCCTTAATTCATGCTGCTACAATGGTTACAGCTGGAGTTTTTTTGGTTGTTAGGTGTTCACCTATTTATGAGTATTCAATTTTAGCTCAAAATTTAATTGTCATTATTGGTATGACCACTGCTTTTTTTGCAGCTTCAATAGCATTAGTCCAAAATGATATAAAAAAAATTATAGCTTATTCAACTTGTAGTCAACTTGGATATATGTTTTTTGCTGCTGGAGTAGGCGCATATAATGTAGCGATGTTTCATTTGTTTACTCATGCTTTTTTTAAGGCACTTCTGTTTTTAGGGTCTGGTTCTGTTATTCATGCTTTTAACGAAGAGCAAGATATTACTAAAATGGGAGGTGTTTGGAAAAAATTACCATATACATGGATACTTATGTTAATTGGTACACTGGCATTAACTGGGTTTCCATTTTTGTCAGGATTTTATTCGAAAGATGCAATAATTGAATTTGCATACCTTAGAGGAGATGGTCTTGGATATATTGCAGCTAGTATAGGTGTTTTTACTGCATTTCTTACATCTATCTACTCTTGGCGTTTAATGTTTTTTACTTTCCATGGCAAATACAACAATCAAAAAATGACTGTTGAAAAAGTTCATGAGTCCTCGATGATTATGATAATTCCTTTAGTTATTTTATCTTTTGGTGCAATTTTTTCTGGATATTTATTTAAAGATATTTTTATTGGTCAATTAAGTAGTCAAAATTTTTGGTCCGATTCTATTAAATTCTTAGAGCCATTAAGTATTAATCATCCTCCGTTATGGTTTATACTCTTAACACCGATATTAGTTATTTTTTCTATACCTATTTCTTTTTATTTGTTCATTAAAAATAGAAATATAACAAAAATATTAATTGAAAATAACAGACCTATTTATCAATTTTTAAAAAACAAATGGTATTTTGATGAATTGTATGAATATATGTTTGTTAAAACTTCTAAAAATGTTGGTTTATTTTTTTGGAAAAAAATTGATTTAAGATTTATAGATAGATTTGGACCTGATGGAATTTCTGGAATAATCAAAAATTTTTCTATCATAGCAGTTAAATTCCAAAGTGGATTTATATATCAGTACGCATTTGTAATATTGCTTGGTTTTTCTTTGCTACTAACCTTCTTAATAATAAAATAAAATGGATTTTCCTATCATATCATCGTTAATTTTACTTCCTACTATTGGAGTATTATTTATTTTTTTTACAAAATCAAATTTAAATGAATCTAAAAGCAGTAAATATATTGCTTTATTTGTTTCTTTTTTGAATTTTTTTTTATCATTATATCTCTGGTATTTATTTGATGAAAATTCCGTTATTTTTCAATTTGTAGAAATTAGAAATTGGTTAGGTTTCATAAATTATAAAGTTGGGGTTGATGGTATATCTATTTTGTTTGTTATCTTAACTACTTTTATTACACCTTTATGCATAGTTTCTGTAAATCACACTATAAAAAATAAAATAAAAGAATTTTTAATAGCTATTTTGTTAATGGAGACATTGATGATTGGTGTTTTTTGTTCTTTAGATCTTGTTATTTTTTATTTATTTTTTGAGGGAGGACTTATACCAATGTTTTTAATAATCGGAATATGGGGTGGTCAAAGAAGAGTATATTCAGCTTTCAAGTTTTTTCTTTTTACTTTGCTTGGCTCTGTTTTAATGTTAATCGCAATTATTTCAATATATTGGATTAATGGAACTACTGATTATGTGGAACTTTATAATGTTGGTGTAGACATAAAATATCAAAAATGGTTATGGTTGGCTTTTTTTAGTTCTTTTGCAGTTAAAACTCCAATGTGGCCAGTTCATACATGGTTACCAGATGCTCATGTTGAAGCTCCAACAGCAGGATCTGTATTGCTTGCAGCAATATTGCTTAAAATGGCAGGATATGGATTTATAAGATTTTCAATTGGTTTATTTCCATCTGCCTCAGATTTTTTTATTCCCTTAGTTTTTTCATTAAGTTTAGTAGCAATTATATACACCTCTTTAGTAGCCTTAATGCAAGTTGATATGAAAAAACTAATTGCATATTCATCTGTCGCTCATATGGGATTTGTCACTTTGGGAATTTTCACTATTACTAAACAAGGTATAGAAGGAAGTATATTTCAAATGATAAGTCATGGACTTGTTTCAGCGGCACTATTTATGAGCGTTGGTGTTATATATGATCGAATGCATTCAAGACTAATAGACGATTATGGTGGTTTAGTATCTGTAATGCCCAAGTATTCAGTTTTATTGATGATTTTTACACTTGGAGCTATTGGACTGCCAGGTACAAGTGGTTTTGTTGGTGAATTTTTAGTTTTAATTGGTGTGTTTAAAAAAAATTTTTTAGTAGCAATTATTGCTACTTTAGGAGTTATATTGGCAGCTGCTTATATGTTATGGCTATACAAAAGAGTTATTTTTGGAAAATTTAAAAATGAAAAATTAAAAGATTTGTTAGATTTAAACAAATCTGAAATATTTATATTGTGTTCATTATCTTTACCAATATTATTTTTTGGTTTTTATCCAGAACCAATAATAAGCACTACTGATGCATCAGTAAGTAATCTAATAGAGTTTTATAATAATAATGTGTTAAAAAAATAACAATGATAGATTTTAATTTAGTATTTCCAGAAATTTTTATTTCAATTGGAATAATGCTTCTACTTTTATTTGGAGTATTCAAAAAAAATAGTTCTATAATAATTTATAATTCAAGTATAATTTTTTTAATCATAACTTTAGCATTAATATTAAATCATCCATTAGAAGAAGAAGCATTTTTATTTAATAATTCTTATAAAATTGATTATTTATCTTCCTTTATGAAAATTTTGACAATTTCATCTGCTATATTTGTAATGTTGGCGTCAAAAAAATATATTCAAACCATAAATATATTCAAAATTGAATATCCAATTTTATTATTATCATCAATATTAGGAATGATCGTAATGATTAGCTCAAACGACTTAATATTATTTTATATGGGTTTAGAACTGCAGTCTCTTGCGTTATATGTCCTTGCATCTTTTAATAGAGATAATTTATTATCTTCCGAGTCGGGTGTTAAATATTTTGTTCTTAGTGCCTTATCATCAGGTCTTTTATTATATGGTTGTTCTTTAATTTATGGTTTTACTGGAACAACAAATTTTAATTTAATTGCA
>MDTG01026633.1_pt1 | contig 13258 bp, 10 predicted proteins | sample 811421 | NCBI WGS metagenome assembly MDTG01 (sample SAMN05326645, study PRJNA326480) | marine metagenome | isolation source: seawater | place: Pacific Ocean: South East | collected 2011
CATTAAGACAGGTAATTGATTATGCTGGCGGACTAACACCATATGCTAATTTAGATGCATCAAGTTTAATCAGAAATGGCAAATTAATTACACTTAACTTTAATAACTTAAATGCTAATGAAATATTTGAAGATGGTGATGTTATTAATATAGCATCCAATAAAGGAATCGTTAGTACTACCGGAGCTGTTAAAAATGAATCTAATTTTATTTGGAAAAAAGGATTAAAAGCTAAAAATTATATTAAAAATTCTGGTGGTAAATTATTTAATGAGGGAGGAAAGTCTTACGTAATTTTACCAAACGGAAAAACAAAAAAAATTGGTTTTTTTAAAAACCCTAGAGTTTACCCTAACTCAATTATTGTAACTGATTTTAAACCAGAGGGTCAGGGTTTTAAAGAATCCATAACACAATTTATTGATAATTTGTCTGGAACTATAACTTTTATAACAACTACTCTTACAAGTATTCTGATTGCAACCAAATTATAGTTAACATGAAAGATAATCTAGAAAATTCATACGACTCTTCTTTTGATGATTCAATTGATTTTATCCCTGTAATAAAAAAATTATTAGCAGCGAAAGAACTAATATTTAAATGTGTAGTGTTATTTTTTTTTATTGGAGTTTTTATGGCTCTGTTAAGCCCTGTTTTGTACACTTCTGAAACTTCTTTTGTCCCACAAGTTAGTGGTGATGAAATGTCTTTTAACAATGATAAATTAGGTTCTTTAGCTTCTTTAGCGGGTATTAATTTAAAACAAAATGATGGAGTAGGTGATTCTTATTTGTCTCCACTTGTTTATATAAATATAGTTGAATCAGAAGAATTTTCTCTTAACTTACTTAATTCAGAATTAATAAATATTAATAGTGAAAAATTTACTATCAAAGATTATTTATTGTCTAAAAAAAGTTTTTTTAATTTTAATCCAATTAGATTTATTAAAAAATATACAATTGGATTATTTTTGAATAATCAACCTAATGAAATTAATAATGATGTTCTCAAAAATTTTAACTTTATTAGTGATGAAGATTTTAAATTAATAAACTCATTTAAGAAAAAATTTACAATAGAACTCAATGAAAAGGAGGGATATATCAGAGTTATAGCAACAGACAAGAACCCCTTTATTAGTAGTCAATTAGTAGAGAAAATAACTAAAAGTTTACAGTCTAAAATAATTGAAATTAGGACCAATAAAATTAGAGAAAGATTAGAATTTTCAAAAGAACAATATGAACTAAAGCAAGTTGAATTTGATAGTTTACAGAAAAAGCTTGCAGAGTTCAAGGATTCAAATAAAAATATTTCCACCGCACGCTTTATGTCGGAATTACAAAAATTAGAATCTGAGTATCAATTACAACAAAATATTCTAATTAATTTAGCTTCAGAATACAATAGTAACAAGATAAAGCTTAACAAAGACACCCCAATATTTTCGGTTATCGATGAGGTTTCTATCCCTAATATAAAATCTAAACCTAACAGAACCTTTATAGTTATTATATATCTTTTTTTAGGATTTATAGTCTCAATTGGATTTGTGTTAGGAAAAGACCACTTAATTAACTTAATTAAGGAATTAAAAGATTAATTTTATTTTTTGGTCATACTAACTATCTACTAAATTTTATATATTAAATTTCCTTTATATTTATAATATTTCTGTTATATTTTTAAATAATCTATACATTATAAAAAAAACATTTAGAAAGACTAAGATCATTGAATTATAAGGAAACACTATATTTTGTTGCGAAATGCTTAACTATAAACTTTGAAGACAGGAATAAAAAAGCAGTAGAAAAAAAGTTACAATCAAATAGTATAGATTGGGAGGCTGTAGTGAAATTAAGTACTACTCATTATGTATTTCCTGCGCTGTATTGTAACTTACAAAGGTGTAACTTTTTACATTATTTACCAGAAAAGTTAGTTGCCTATATGCAGCATATCACCAATTTAAATAGAGAACGAAATGAAAAAATTATTATACAAGCAAGAGAATTAAATGCTCTGTTGTTGTCAAATAATATTAAAACAATATTTTTAAAAGGAACTGCTAATTTATTATCAGGAATTTATCAGGATATTGCCGAGCGAATGGTTGGTGATATTGATTTTATTTTCTCAAAAGAAGATTATACAAAAGCAATTAGATTATTAAGAGATTTTGATTATTTAGAAGTTGGGAATCATGAATACTACTTTCCAGAGGAAAAACATTACAGAAGACTTAAAAAAGTTAATTCGATTGCAGCAATAGAAATACACTCAGAAATATTGTGGATGCATAAATATAGAAAGGAGTTTAATTACAGTTTTATTGAAAAAAATTCCCAAATAATTGATAATATTAGAGTTTTGAGTTATGCAAATAAATTGAATTTATCGATAATAGCAAATCAAATAAATGACAATGGTTTTTATTATAAGAAAATTGCTTTAGCAAATGCATATGATGTATTTCTATTATCAAAAAAAACAAACGCAAAATTCGCAGTGAATTCATTGTATAAACTAACTAATCCTTTGAATTGTTTTTTAGCGGCTTGTTATGAGATTTTTAACAAAGTAAATAGTCTAGAGTATAATAAGACCAAAATGACAAGTTCCTATTTAAATATTTTTAATAGTCAGTTTTCTAGTCCAATTTCAACAAAAATACGACATAAACGCGTTCAGATTTATTTATTTGTAAGATTGAAACTGTATATTCTTTATAAATCAGCTGTAAGTAAAGATTATAGAGTTTGGTTATTTAGAAGATTAACTGATAAAAAATGGTATAAAGAAAAACTAGTTCAGTTGGGTTTTATAAAACATTAGTATAAGAAGATAGATATTCTGTGAATTTTAAAATTATCCGTCTTTATTTATATTTTTTTGTGGTTTAAAATCTTTAAATTGTAAAAAATTCATTCTAAAATTTGACTATTGGTACTTGATTCCAATTAATCAATTCATCTGCTTGGTTCAAATCAATAAAATCAAAGTCATCTAACCATCGTACTAATTTAGATTTACAACTCTTAATGCCAAAATAGGATTTAAAACGTCTATATGGTGATAAACCTGGAACAATAGGCTGGGAAACATCAAAATCTCTGGGATGAAAATAAGTCATCACATAGTTAGATTTACGTGTCCAATTTTCAATAATTATATAAGGTAATAGTCGAAAGTAGCCGCCCCCAGAAAAGATGAAAGGTTTTCCCAAAAAATTATGGGTATTGATTGGAAATTCTTTTAATTTAATTCCATTATATTCTATAATTGAGGGTATTGCTTGATTATATGATGGTAAACCACCGTGTGCTCTAGTTGCCGGAAAAACAGAAGTATCTTTTTTAATGCCTAGCTTGTGTAAAATTTCAAAAGCCCATTTGTTATTCTCAGTAATACTAAAACCTGGAGCTCTAAAGCTTGTTATTTTTTTTCCTGTACAATCTTCTAAAGTTTTAATGGACCTTTCAACATCTGAAGAAAACATTTTTTTGTTTTGTGTATAAGCAAGTTGATGTAAATGGGTATGACTCCCTATTTCAAAGCCGTGATCACTAATTTCTCTTATGATTCCAGGATTTTTTTCTGCCATCCATCCTACCACAAAAAAGGTAGCTGAGCAATTTGAGTTTTCAAGAATTTCATATATAATATCCATTCCCAATCTAATTCTTGAATCAAATTTATTCCACTCAGAAATAGATCCAGTTTCTTTATTGTCTAAAATGTGAAACCACTCTTCAATATCGAATGTTAAAACTTTCATTTATTAAAATAAAAATTAAATTCGTTAATATCTTTACATATATATAGTTTATCATTATTAACAATAATAATCTGTTTTGAAATTTTGGCTAGGCTTAAATCAGAATAACTATCTGTATAAAATGTTCTAATTTTTTTGAAACCATTTTTTTTGAGGATATAATTTTTGTTAGTTGAATAGCAATTGAAGCTGAACTCTGAGGCTACACCATCAACAGAAATAAATTTAGAGCCAAAAACTTTAATATTCTTTGAAAATATAAATTTTAAGTATACCTCGTAAGAGGCACTTATTATAATTACTTTTTCATCTTTTTTGTCAAAATTGAAAGTTTTAAATAGGTGATTGTAATCAATTTTAGAAGCAAAATTTTTTGATTTACTTTCAATGTAATCATCTTTAAGCCCTTTTAAAAACAAATTAAATCCTTTAATTTTTAAATAATCATTTGAAATTATTTTAAGCTTAAATAGAATCATTAGACATATGTAAAGTGATAATTTTATTAGGAACTTAAAATTTTTTTTAGATACATGTATGTAGAAATCTAACAACGTATCACTGTAAGTCAAAGTTTTATCAAAATCAAAGACAACTATATTATTTTCCACTTAATAACTTTTGTTTTACTTTTTTATAATCAAAATATGTCAATAATATAAATATAAATGATTTACAAAAAGATGAGTATGTGAAATTAATGTAACAAGTATTTTCATCTTTCGTAAAAAATTTAAATGGGTTTTGAGGGTTTTTAAAAAAGTAAATAATATCGTAAGGAAATATCCATCTAATTTTTTTATTAACTAAAACTTTTTGTTTTTTAACGGATTTTCCCATGCATAATTTCAAATAAGAATGGATAAAACATGAGTTATTAAACTCAGATAATAATATTGAACCCCACAATCTTGGATTAATTTCTATTATTTTAAATTCCTTTGTATCAAAATCTTCTAAAAACTCAATCATTATTAAGCCAGACCAATTTAATTTTTTAATAATTTTTTCTCCTGCATTTCTAATTTTTTGATTACAATTAGATTTAGATAAAACACTTACCCCGCCGTGCTCTGGGAATGTTCTAATTCTTTTATGACTGTAAAAAGATAATATTTTTCCCTTATCACAAAGAAAAAATCCAGCTTGTACTTCTTTTGGATTATTTAATAACTCTTGCAAAAAATATTTTTTAAAATTTATTGATTCGAAAATTAAATCACTTTCTGAATTAATATATTTTATTCCTTTTGAGCCTGAACCATTTATAGGTTTTAGGATTAGGGGTAGAGTATAGTTTTTTTGCTTAATATCTGTTTCTGAGTAATATTTAGGACATGGAATCTTATTTATTTCACAAAAAATATTTAGCTCATTCTTATTTCTTGATAAATTATATTTTGATATTTCGGGTAATTTATATTTAAAATTTTTGTTACCAAATATTTTGATAAAATTGTAAAACTTAACAGTTATTTCTTCTTCAATTGGCAAATAAATTATTGATTCATTTTTATATTTTTCAGAGATAATATTTAAATCTTTATTGAAATTATCTTCACTTAACTTATGAAAATTAACTTTTCCATAAATTAGTTTTATTTGAATCAGATATTCATCTGCAGTATAGATTATATCATTATCTCTAAAATGAATTTTTACAATATTTAAAATATCAAATGTCTTTCTTAATAAGCAATTAGTTATTAATATTTTCATTGAATTTTTTGTTTGATAAATTCATACATTATGTTGGCTAGAAATTTTCTATCAAAATCTTGACTCAATTTTAATAAACCTTGTTTGTATTGTTTTAAATCTTCATTGAATAATTTTTTACAACCTTGAATAAATTCTATTTTATTTTCAGGCTCAAAACACACACCAGCATTATATTTTTTTATAATTATTTTAGACTCACCCTGAAGACCTAATAATATAGGTTTACTCATTGCTGCAAGCTCAAATATTTTTGAGGGTATAACTTTTAAGTAACCATCATATTTTTTTAAATTAACTAAACCACAATCAAAGATTGATAAATAATAAGGTACTTTTTCTTTTGGTACATTTGCCACAAGAGAAATGTTTTTTAAGTTATTTTTTTTAATTAAGGATTGAATGTTATCAAATTCAGACCCTGACCCAATAAATAAAAAATGAATTCGTTTATCAAAATTATAAATCTCCTCAGAGCAGTCCAAAACAAAATCAAGAGCGTGGCTGAGACCAATTGTACCGGCATAGCCAAAGATGAATTTATCTTTGACACCTAATGAACTGGCTAGTGTATTAGATTTTTTTGTAGTACTAAATAACTTATTGTTTGATCCATTATAAACAATTGAAATTTTTTCATCTGGTATGTTAAATCTTTCTATGATATTTGATTTAAAACTCGAGGTTAGTGTTATTACACCTGTAGAGTTTTTATAATATAAAAATTCTATTTTTTCTAAAAATCTGTAAATTAAGCCATTTTTTTTTATTAAAATTATTCCCTCGGGCCATAAATCCCTAACCTCGAAAAACCATGGTATAGTTTTTAATTTAGAAATAAACATTGCAGATAGTCCTACAAAAAACTGAGGTGAAGTAGCTATGATTGCATCATACGTTTTTCTTTTTATTAATAAAAGATAAATAAAGGCAGAAATTGCAAAACTAATATGGTCTAAAATTCTGAGTACAAAACCTTTGTTAGGTCTAATGAAGCTCCATAATCTAATAACTTTAATACCGTCAATTATTTCTATTTTTTTTAAAGAATTTTTGTATCCTTTATGAACTTTTCCCTCAGGAAAGTTTGGAAAAGATGTAATAACAGTTACCTCAGCTCCTTTTTCAACCCATTCTTTACAATGTTCGTGAGTCCTCGAAGCTGGGGCATTAGTTTCGGGTATAAAATTATCTGATATAAATAACAACTTCAAATTAGTTTATTTTAATTTTTGTTAAAATTTCATTTTCAAAGCTAACCTCTAAAGTCTTTTTTGTTAGGGTTAGGTTAAATTCAGGACTATAAGTTGAATTTAAAACTCTTATTTTTTGATAATTATTAAAATTAATTTCTATATTTTCATTAATTAAAAAGGTATTATTTTTTTCTTTAAACTTTACATCTGGATAAAAATGAAGGAATAACTTTCCTTCTACCTTTTTACCAATTAAAATATCTTTAATTTCTATTTCATCTTTTTTGTTATACCAAGAACGTTTGTGTAAAACTTTATAATTTTTGTATCCATTGTGAATTGCTGATACATAATTATGCTTATCACTAATTATTGTAACATTTGCTCTCGAAGCAACTCTGAATCCAGACCATACCTGACTGCTATTTCTTTCATTGACGGTAACTGTATTATGTGCTTTTGTTGAACGTTGGTAATCCCTTTCTTGGCAAATATTGTAAGTAGAAGTACCTGTATCTACAATAATAGGTTTATTATTTACATATAATTCAAAATTAAAAGTATCTGCATGACTGTGACCAGGATTGTAAGATGGAGTTACATTGGCAACGTCCATTATTATTTCATAATTTTTTCCAGTAAATTTTCTAAATCCAGATTCACTTAATTCAATTTCATTTATGCGGATATTCAATTCACTTGCATAATTAATCAGATCAACAGTAGATGGATTAATATTATTTGCAGAATCATTAAATAAAGGGATATTTCCAGATCCAAAAGTGATTTGATTTAACCAAGAAATCATTCTACTAGCAACAAATTTTAAATAAGAAATTATTTTTTTATCAGCAAAAGAATTTAAGTTAGCAAGATTTATACAATCTAATATTCTATATAACATTAATTGATGGTACATTGGTGATAATTCAAAATGGGCACCATCCCTTAAAATTTGTTCATTCAATTCTTTTTTTAGTAAATAATTCGATTTTTTTAAATAGCTGGAATCTTTAAAAAAGTGTGCAGAAAACCATAAAGCGAATGCGTTTTCTAGTAGATGGTTTGCTAATAAATGATACTCTAAATTATAGTAAAGTCTATTAACATCCTCACGGATGGTTTTTAAAATTTGTAAATCTTGAATTTTATGTTTAGAAATAAATTTTATCCAATTTATAAGACGTAAAGAGGTAGGATAAGACTCTTTACCATCTTTAATCTTATTATAATTATTTATGAATTTTTTTATTAAGTATAATCCATCAGACTTGCTAATATTATTTTGATTTAAATAATCAAAATAATTTAAATTATAGGTCCATAATTTTTTATGTTTTTTAATATTCCAATCAATTGAGTTTTTGAACTGTTCCTCAATATTCAAAAATTTAAAAGTATTATTCCCTTTAAAAGTTCTTACATTAAAAATTATATCATTCCACTTTGACAAATAAATCTTATCGTTGAAATTGTTATATGAAACACGAAAAGGCCAAACCCCTTTTATTCTATACCAAATTTGAAAAAAAACTTGTTTAGGCTTTAAAAAACGGATTGTATTAAAGAAAAGACCTATTTTATTGTGATCCACTTTCCCTCTGTTAAAGAATCTACAGCAGCAAATGATGCTCTTGTTGTATTGATTATTTCATCAAATGGAATAATAGAACTGCCTCCATTTTTTTGTTGTTCCAAAAGTGCTTTAAATTGATTTTGATGTCCCTTGTCTTGACTCTTTTTTGAACTTATAGCATTATTAAAACCAAATCCTTTCAATGATCTCCAATTATCCATTATAAGAGTTCTTTGTTGAGAATATACTTCAACCCTTTCCTTAGAATATCCTTTACTTCCGTTTGCAAAATAGTTGATTACAGCATTAGAGCCATTTTCATATTTTAATAAAATACTAACATTGTCAGTATTTTCAACTGGACTTACACCCATCGCATTCATACATACAGAAACTACTTTTGATTCAGAAAGATAAGTGCAAAGATCAATATGATGACAAGCCTCACCTATGATTCTTCCTCCTCCGATTTCCATATCGTGAATCCAAACGTCTTTAGGAATGAATCCAGCATTCATGGTAGCAACTATATTAATTGGTGTGAAGGTACCTCCTAAAGCTTTTTTCATATTCTTTGCAAGCGGCGCAAATCTTCTATTAAAACCTACAGTTAGGTTAACATTACTAGTATTATAAATTTTAATAATTTCATCAAGCTCATTCTTATTTAAAGCCAACGGTTTTTCTACAAATACACTCTTTCCTGCTTTAATAGTTTCAATAACCATTTTAGCATGCATATGATGTTGAGTGGTAATTATTACTAAGTCAACATCATCATCATTTAATATTTGATTATAATCCGATGTTGAATTAGAGATACCGTATTTCTTTGCCAAAATTGTGGAAGATAATCCTCCAGAACTAGCAATATATTTTATGTTAGCAGAAATTTTTTTGAGTTTTGGTAGAATAGTAGAACCTGTAAAATTACCTGATCCAACAATACCAATTACACCATTATTTCCATGAAAAGACTTTTCGATTAAATTAATCGTGCAATTTTGTTCTTTAGAAGATGAGTACTCTAAAATTGAGGCAATCGATTTTGAATTAGAAATATCACCATAAATCTTGAGATAATCGTCAAGAGGAACTCTATCTGTAATTAAAGATTTTACATTTAAATTTTTTTTGGAAATTGCATTTAAAATAGCTTCAAAATTTCGTTTTTCTGTCCATCTAACATATCCAATTGGATAATCATTACCTTTCGATTCATACTGATTATCGTAACGTCCAGGGCCGTATGAGCATGAAACCTGAAAGGAAATTTCTTTTTCATAGAAATCAGACCTATTAATATTAAGTCCAACCACACCGACCAACACAATTCTTCCTCTTTTTCTACACATTTTAGCAGATTGAGATATTATTTCATTACTCTTATTTGATGCAGTAATTATAACAGCATCGCAACCAATATTTTTTGTGTAGGAATTAACAAATTTAACTTGATCTGTTCCGTCCGAAATATTAATGGCTGTTACTCCTTTATTTTTTGCAATCGTTACTTTATTTTCGTCATAATCAAAGCCTATTACATTACAACCATTAGCTTTTAATAATTCCGCAGTTAATAAACCTATTAATCCTAAACCTACCACAACAATACTTTCCCCAAAAGTGGGTTTAATTAATCTAATACTCTGTAAAGCGATTGAACCAATAACAGTAAAAACCGCTTCTTCATCAGAAACATCTTTGGGTATTTTTGCAGCTAAATTTTTAGGAACACACACATACTCAGCATGATATCCATTAGAAACAACTCTGTCCCCAATTGCAAATTCAGTAACTCCTTTTCCTACTTCAACTACCCTACCAACATTAGAATAACCTAACGGAATAGGTTGGTCTAATTTGTTCAATACAGAGTTTATGGTAGGACCTATACCATCAGTTTTAATTTTATCTAATACCATTTTTACTTTTTCTGGTTGTTGTCTTGCTTTTTGTATTAGATTAGCTTTTCCAAAATCAACTAACATTCGTTCAGTACCTAGTGAAACTAATGATTTTGTTGTTTTAATTAATATGCTTCCTGATTTTAAAGATGGTACTGGTACTTCCTCTAAAATAGTATTCCCTTTTTTGAGTTCCTGAATTATTTGCTTCATATTTTAAAAAATAATTTAAGAGTTTCTATAACTTTTTTCATTTGTTTTGTTGTACCTATAGTAATTCTAACAAAATTTTCTGTTTTTTTTATATGACCATAGTCCCTAATATAAATTTTCTTACTATTTAAAAAATTTATAAACTCTTTCTTTTTGTTGAGATTATAAAATCTAATGAATAAAAAATTACCATGGCCAGAAAAAACATCTATCGATTTTATTTTTTTTAAAAAATTATTTAATGTAGATTTTGCCTTCTTAACCTCATTGACGTATTCATAGGTATAACCAATATCTTTCAAAGCAGAAATTGCTGCAATTTGTGCAAAATGAGAAATATTTTTTGGATTTCTAATCTTATTTAGAGATTGAATATTTTTGGTATTTGATATTGCATAACCTATCCTAAAGCTAGCTAATGCAAAAGCTTTGGAGAAGGTTCTCGAGATTAAAATATTTTCGTGTTTAGAAACTTCCTTTGACAATGTTAAACCAGAAAATTCAAAATATGCTTCATCAATAATAAATAATGAGTTTTTAAATTTTGAAATAGAATTAATTAACATATCAACCGGATGTAATGTTCCCGTAGGATTATTTGGGTTAACTAGGTATACGACTTTTGGATTTAATTTACTAATACACTCATTTAATTTATCAAAATTTAATGTAAAATCTTTGTTTAGGTATATGTATTTAACAATTCCTCCACTGCTTTCTGCAACAGCTCTAAAGTTATCATATGTAGGCCCTATAATAAGAATTAAATCTCCAGTTTCAGTAAAACATCTGACTATATACTCGTGAAGAGTATCAGAGCTTGCAAAGTATTGGATATTACTCTTTTTAACTTTATTATATTTTGCTAATAATTGAATTAATTCTGAATTATTGGTGTCAGGATACCAATTCAATTTTCCTTTTTTTAGTTCGTTATAAATAGACTTTAGAACCATTGGAGAAGGAATGATTGTTGCCTCATTCCAGTCTAGTTTTAAAATATTATCATCATACTTATATTTCCAAACTTCTTGAGAAGATAATTTATAAGGCTTTACAAATTTTAATTTAGAATTTTCAAACATAGTTTTTAGTTAAATGGTTTATAAAAAGTATCGTCTGCAACTGCAAACATTTCAAAATCACCATCTGAATCCCCATAGGCGTAAATTTTATCAAATGCTTTTATATTTACGTGATTATTAATTCTTTTAACTTTACCAGAATTATTGCAATCATAAGTGTATAAAAATTCAAGCTCATTTGAGTTGTTAATTTTTACCTCATTAGTTAGCAAATCAAGAGAATTTTTCTCTGCCCATTTTTCTAAAAAAATTGACAAACCAGCACTAACAATAATGATCTCATCTTCATGTTTTTTTTTATTACTCAAAAATAATCTTGCCTTAGGTCTAATAATTTTCTCAACAAATTTATCAGAATTTTGAATCAAGTATTGTAACTTTTTTTTATTAGATTTTTTTGCTAAAAGTGAATATCTCTTCTTTTTTATTTCAAACTCAGTTTCAACTCTTAAAAAATATTTTAGTATTAAACCAAAACTATATACATAGTAGTAATAATAAAATTTAATTCCAAGACAGGTTTTAAAAAAAAATTTACTTGAATCTTTATTACTTAGAGTACCGTCAAAATCTATTAAGTGTAAATTTTTCATTTAACATTTTATAATAAAGACATTAAATTTACCCTCACCTGTTAAAACAAAATTATTTTGATTAAAAGTAAATTTAATATCTGTTGAGTTTTGATTTATTATTTGCTCGCAGACAGACTCATAATCATAACCATTTAAAATTTTTAAATTAATTATAATTTTGCCAGGTTCATATTGAACTATTTGCCATCTGTCAATTCCTAAGATTTTAGAAAATATAGTATAAAAATTTATAGTTGGGATTTCACCTGACTTTGACTTAATATTTTTATCACGTCTACCCTTTATTCCAACAAGTTCTAAACCTCCTGCTTTATCTTTTTTTGCAATTGCAATATCATTTGTATTATACCTAATCAAAGGCATAGCATAATTATTATAGCATGTACTAACTATTGAAAATTCATTTTTTATTTTCGTAGGAATTAATTCTAAATATCCATACTCTTTACAAACTTTGTATACTCCTGACTTATCTAAATTATGTATCATTATGACTCCTTCAGCCAGACCATAATGATCAAAGACTTTAACTTTAAAGTAGGTTTCAATAAATTTTCTGTTCTCTGGACTTAATGTCTCAGATGCTGTTAGGCACGCCTTTAAATTATCTAGTTTTAATTTGTTTTTTTTACAGAATTTTGCAAATAGTACAATTGAAGAAGGATAGCCACGCAAAAATTTTGTTTTATTTTTTTGCATAGTTTTATGATATAAATATAAGTTTTCCTCAGTCATATGGAATGGACTATAGTAGGTCCAATTTTTAAGTTTATCATGATAATATAGCGGTTGATCATTAGACGGGTTATACGATCTAATTATTGAAATATGATCGAATAATTTATAACCTGCTGAAAACCATTGTCTCCATATTATAGATTGTTCAATAATCCAATGATTTTTAGAAACTCTTGTCTCAATTGGTTTTCCAGATGTACCTGAAGTCTTAAAACTTAAATAATTATTAAACTTTAAATTGTAGAAGGAATTAATATTTTCTCGCACAATTTTATTATTTAAAATTGGGATTTTATTTAAATCTGCTAACGAATTGAAATCGGTACATGGGTCGAAATTTAACTTATTAAACAAATCATTATAATATTTAACATCATTACATTTAATTAATAGTTTTCTTATTTTATGATATTTGTACTTAGAATAAAAAGATTCAGAATA
>MDTG01144482.1_pt1 | contig 13258 bp, 14 predicted proteins | sample 811421 | NCBI WGS metagenome assembly MDTG01 (sample SAMN05326645, study PRJNA326480) | marine metagenome | isolation source: seawater | place: Pacific Ocean: South East | collected 2011
CCTTGAGCTGTTCGCGATCTTCGTCTCGCTGCAGAAAAGGCCTGAGGTTCTGACTGCCCCGGCCGAACAGGCAAAGCCGCAGCCCCCCGCGTGCGGTGACGCGCAGCCGGTTGCAGGTATCGCAGAATCCCGGCGCGTAGGGCGCGATCAGTCCGATACGGCCGGCATGATCCGGGTGACCGTACTCCACCGCCGGACCGTCTACCGGGCCCCGGTCGACGGGCTTCCAGCCTTCGTCGTCCAGTTTCCGACGCACCACGTCGCCGCTGACGTGCCGCTTCTCGAAATAGGCCTGGTTGTCGCCGGTCTGCATCAGTTCGATGAAGCGCAAAGCGATCGGCCGGCTGCGCACATACTCGAAAAAACCGGGTAGTTCGTGATCGTTCAATCCCTTGAGCAGAACGGTATTGAGCTTGACTGCCCCGAACCCCGCTTCGAGACAGGTGTCGATGCTTTCGAATACTTTCGCGAACCGTCGGTCGCCGGTGATTTCCTCGAAGCGCTCTGACTCGAGGCTGTCTATGCTGATATTGATGGCGTCGACGCCGGCCGCCTTCAGTTCGTCTGCTGTCTCGCACAGCTTGTAACCGTTGGTCGTCATGGCCAGCCTCTCGATGCCCGGCGTTGCGCGCACGACGCGAACGATCTCCATGAAATCCTTGCGCACCATGGGCTCGCCGCCAGTCAGTCGCACCTTGGTCGTGCCCAGTTCGGCGAAGCCGGCGACCAGCCGACGAATTTCGTCCACGCTCATGAAGCCGGTCGGTTTGCCCTGATAACCGTTGGGCAGGCAGTATTCGCAACGAAAATTGCAGACGTCGGTTACCGACAGGCGCAGATAGGCAAACCGACGACCGAAGCCGTCCTCGAGCATGGTCAATGTGGCCTCCTTGACGAACACTGCAGATGACGCGGTCTCCCGCCTTCACCGGTCCCGGCGCGATTACCGCCGGGCTGCGCATACCCCATGGTGTGGATCACCTCTGGCGGCAGGCGCCTGGAGTGCACCGTTTTGATCGCGGTCCCTACGATAACCTGAACATCACCCAGATTGCCAGAAAACCTCCGAAAAATCGATAGACGCTGCGGGGAGACCCAGTCGGGCATGGGCGTGGGATCGGCACCGTGCACGGCCGCGTTCGTCGGATCGTTCGCGACATCATTCAACGGCTCGGCGCTGTTGGTGGTGAGGGATGAACAGGGGCTGGCCGGCAACCCGAAAACGGCCGATCGCCTCCTGCCCGGTTTCGGAGACCAGCCAGTCTATGAACGCCTGTGCCTGCTCGAGCCGAACGTTCGGGCAGTGCTCCGGGTCGATCGCGATCACGCTGTACGGGTTGAACAGCGCAGGATCGCCTTCCACCAGCAGTTGCAGGCCGCCTCGGTTGCCGAAACTCAGCCAGGTGCCCCGGTCGACAAGAATATAGGCGTCCATTGCGCGCGCCATGTTAAGGCTCTGGCCCATTCCGGACCCGGATTCCACGTACCAAGCTCCCGCACCTCGCGTCGGGTCCAGCCCACTTTCGCGCCAAAGCGCGAGCTCCTTGGTGTGCGTGCCGCTTCGGTCGCCGCGCGAAACGAACGGCGCGCGCTTCGAGCCGACTGCGGCAATTGCCCCGGCTGCCGAATCCGCCCCGCGGATGCCGGCCGGATCGTTTCTCGGTCCAACAATTACGAAATCGTTGTGCATCAACGCGATGCGCTCCAGACCGTAGCCGTTTTCGACGAACTCGCGCTCCAGAGCAGGCGCATGCACCATTACGACGTCTGCGTCGCAGCGTTCGCCGTAGGCCAGTGCGGCGCCCGTGCCCAGCGCGACCACCCGCGCCTCGATACCCGTAGCCGCCTGGAATTCGGGCAACAAGTGATCGAACAGCCCGGAGTTCTGGGTGGATGTGGTCGAAGCCACGATGATGAAGCCTGTTTCATCGGCATGCAGCATGCTTGCCGACAGCGCAATGGCGGATGCGAGAATCCGGCTTGCCGCAAGCGCTGCGGCGGTGGATTTTTTCATGATCACAACACCAGTCTTCCGTCGAGAAAGTCGCGTGCCTGCTTGCTGGCCGGGCGATCGAAGAATATATCAGCCGCCGCATGCTCGCGCAGGCGGCCGTCGGCCATGAACAATACTTCGTCGGCAAGCCGCCTTGCCTGGCCCAGATCATGGGTGCTCAAGATGACGCGCGTCTTTCCGGCATGAATATGGCGGATCAATGCCTCCACGCCGGCGGTGCTGTGCGGATCGAGATTCGCACACGGTTCGTCCAGCAACAGGACTCTCGGTTGCTGGGCCCATGCCCTGACGATGGCCAGGCGCTGGGTTTCTCCACCCGACAGTTGCATTGCAGGCTGATCGGCCAGCGCCAGCAGGCCACCCTGGTCCAGCGCCGCTTCCGCACTACTTCGACGCGCACGCGCCGGCAGCCCGGTTCGGGCCAGTGCGAACTCGACATTGGCCCTGACCGATCTGCGCAGCATCACCGGTTTCTGCAACACCATGCCCAGAGCGGGGCGCAGCTTTTCCGGGGCATGCCCGTTCCATTCGATTCTGCCCGAATCCGGGTGGAGCAGGCCCGTCAAGAGCCTCAGCAGAAGGCTTTTGCCGGCGCCGTTCGGTCCAAGCAGGACGCTTATCCTGCCCGCTTCGAGCCGGAAGTCCACAGCCTTGAGCAGCGTCCTGCCGTTGCGGGCGAAACCCACCGCCTCGACGCGCAACGGCAACAACTGCGGCGGGGAAGGGGGCGCCGGGTCAGGCATGACGGCGGATCGCGGCTTGCTGCAGCATGCCGGCCAGCAGATTGATCGAAATCGCGATTGCCAGAAGGACCAGGCCCAGCGCCATGGCCAGTGCCAGGTTGCCCTTGCTGGTCTCCAGTGCGATGGTGGTGGTCATTACGCGGGTCACGCCCTTTATGTTCCCACCGACGATGATCACTGCGCCGACCTCGGCCACTGCGCGACCGAACCCCGCCAGTACGGCAGTCGTCAGCGAAAGCCACGCATCGCGCAGGAGGGTTGTCACCATGACGGGTTGGCTGGTGTTGAGCACCTGAAGCTGCTCGCGATACGAGCGATCCAGGTCGGCAATCGTCTGGCGCGTCAGCGCCGCGATCAGCGGCGTAATGAGAAGACACTGCGCGATCACCATTGCCTCGGGCGTGAATAGCAGGCCCAGTTCTCCCAGCGGTCCTGCGCGCGAAAGCATCAGGTAGACGCCCAGGCCTACGACGACAGGCGGCAACCCCATCATCGCGTTGAGCAGTGCGGCGATGACCGAACGTCCCGGGAATCGGTAAACCGCGACCGCCGCGCCCAGCGGCAGTCCGATCAGTGCCGCCAGCAGCGTTGCGGCAAGACTGACCGTGAGCGAGAGCCCTATGATCGCAAGCAGTTCCGGCTCCAGCGTAATCAGGAGCTCGAGCGCTATGGCAGGAGCTTGACGAAACTCATCCATGCTGAGAAGCCGATTGGTCAGTGATTGACGAGTGCGAGTATAAAGGACCCAATCGCTTCAGCCATCCCCAACCGGACGAAGCGGGAACAAGCACGTCGCCGCTGGTGTTCGAACCATCCGTTTTCCGCTCGGCGGCCGGTCTTGCGGCGGGTACACTAGACAGGCAAACCCTTCGCGAGGAACTCCGCATGCCGCATACCGCGCCGGACAGCCCGACCCCGCAGCCGCTGAGAATCGCGGTACTCACGATTTCCGATTCCCGCGACTTTGCCAGCGATCGTTCCGGCGATGCGCTGCGCGACGGCCTGGAGGCGGCCGGTCACGTTCTGGCGGACCGGGAACTGGTGCCGGACGACATGTTCGATATCCGGGCCGTCGTTTCGCGCTGGATTGCCGACCCGGAGGTCGATTGCATACTCAGCACCGGCGGCACCGGCATTACCGGCCGCGACGGAACGCCCGAGGCGATAGGGCCGCTGCTGATCCGCAGCATCGATGGGTTCGGGGAGCTGTTCAGGCACTATTCGCTGGAAGAAATCGGCCCGTCGACCATCCAGTCACGCGCATTCGCCGGTGTGGCCAACGCCACGCTGGTGTTCGGTCTGCCGGGTTCGACCGGTGCCTGCCGTACCGCCTGGAACCGGATCCTGAAACCGCAGCTGGATGTGCGTACCCGGCCATGCAACTTCGCGACGCTGGTTCCGCGCCTGAACGATGACCAGGGCTGACATCCCTGCCGCGCTTCGGCACTTCAAACCTTAAAGGAGCAAGAACCATGAATGAAGAAAAACTCAACATCAGTCTGCGCAAGTTTCTCAAACAGGTCGGCGTGACTTCGCAACGAGAGATCGAGAAAGCCGTGCGCGATGCGGCTGAACAGGGCAGCTTGCCGAGCGGCGGACTGGCCGTCTCCGTGCGGTTGGAATGCCCTGCACTGGGGCTCAGCCACGAAATCGACGGGCTGCTGGAGACCGATTGAACCGCGAGACTAGTTCCAGATCGGCTGGGCGAACGGCTCCACGGTAACCCGTTCGCCGGCCTCGACGTCGCCCTGGTCCGGCGCGAGGTTGATCAGGCAGTTGGCTTCACTCATGGAGCGCAGTACGCCTGAACCCTGGTGGCCGAACGGTTCGACCATCATGCCGTGTTCGCCTGAAACCAGCCGCCCGCGCTGGAATTCGCGGCGGCCCGCTTTCTTGCGTATTGCATTGCGCGTGGGCACTTCGAACGCCAGCGGGGCCGCGGGCCGAGCGCCCGCCAACTTGACCAGCGCAGGGCGCACCAGCTGGATGAACGTGACCATGGCCGAGACCGGGTTGCCCGGCAGTCCGAAGAAGATCGCCTTGTCCAGGTGCCCGAAAGCCAGTGGCCGGCCAGGTTTCATGGCCACCTGCCAGAACCCGACGCTGCCGACTTTTTCCAGCGCTTCGAGCACGTAGTCGGCCGCGCCCACCGACACGCCGCCGGTGGTCAGTACCGCATCGAATCGGGAGGCGCGCCGCAGCGCCTCGTCAAGCGCTTCGGGAACGTCCGGGACGATCCCGAGATCGTGGATTTCGACGCCGAGTTCGGACAACAGGCCGAACAGGGTATGGCGGTTGGAATCGTGTATCTTGCCCGCCGGAAGAGGGTCTCCGACCGGCACGATTTCGTCGCCGGTGGAGAAAAAAGCCACGCGCGCCCGCGCCAGCACGTCGACCTCCGCCGCGCCGACCGACGCGAGCACGCCCAGGTCGGCGCTGCCGATCCGACGTCCGACATCGAAGACCTTCTGGCCGCGCGCGACGTCCTCGCCGGCGGCGCGGACGTTGGCGCCGGTCTTGCAGCCCTCGGTGAAGATCACCTGGTCGCCGTTGCGCTCTGTGCGCTCCTGCATCACAACCGAATCGGCGCCGGCCGGCAGCACCGCACCGGTCATGATCCGCACGCACTCCCCGGGACTCACCTCGCCGTCGAAAGGGTGGCCGGCGAAGCTCTCGCCGACTTCGCGCAATCGCGCGCCGGGTTCGGCCAGGTCTGCGGCCCGCACTGCATAGCCGTCCATGGCCGAGTTGGTGTGATTGGGTACGTCTATTGCGGCGCTGACCGGCTCGGCCAGGATCCGGCCCAGGGCCTCGCGCAACCCCAGGCGCTCGCGGCCGGTCACGGCCTCCACCTGTTCGAGTATGCGACCGCGCGCCTGCTCCAGCGGCAGCGCCGGACCGTCGTGGCCGCAACCGCCGCCTGCCTTGAGAGCCGATGGTGTCATGAGGTCTCCTTGCTGAGCACTGCCGCCAGCGCGTCGCGCTGGTCGGGTGTATTGACGTTCAGGAACGCTTCCGGATTGTCGTCGAACGCAACCCGGACGAACTTTCGACTGGCGTACCAGCGGTCGGGTTTGCGCTCGCCCGAGGCCAGCCTTGCGGCAAGGTCGTCAGCCAGACGACAATCGAAAAGCGCATGCAGCGAATGCAGCCGTCCCTCGGCTTCGGCGACGGCTATCTCGGCGTTTTCCCGAATCAGCGCGTCGGACAGCCTTCGGACAAGGTCGGACGGCAAGCAGGGCGCATCGCAGGGCACACAAAGCAGGTAGTCGGTGCGCACGGTGGAGAATGCCGAATGCAAGCCGGCCAGCGGACCCTGGAAGTCGTCCAGGCGGTCCTGGACCACCGTCGCGCCCAGGCCGCGATAGCTGTCCAGGGACCGGTTGGCGTTGATGATGATCTCGCCTACCTGGGACTGAAGGGCCCGGATCGTCCATTCGATCATCGGCTTGCCGGCGACCTCGACCAGTCCCTTGTCCAGCCCGCCCATGCGACGCGCCTGACCGCCGGCCAGAATCACGCCCGTGATGCGTTCGCGCTCAATCATTCGTTTCCAGATCCTGCGAGGCGCGGCCGCTGCAGAATTCCGCGTAGTCGACATAGCCCGGGAATTCGCGGTCGTCGGCACAGTAGCGACACCCCGGGTCCGGACCAAGGGCAAGTTCGCGCATGCGCGTACCGAGCGCATCGAACAGCAGCAGTCGACCGATCAGTGGTTCGCCGACGCCGGTGGCCAGCTTGATGACCTCCAGTGCCTGCAGCAAGCCGATCACGCCCGGCACGACGCCGAGCACCCCGGCCTCGCTGCACGACGGCGCGAACTCGGGATCGGGCGGCTCGGAGAACAGGCAGCGATAGCAGGGCCGCCCGCCGGCGGCAAACACGGAAACCCGGCCTTCGAAGCGCTGAACCGCCCCGTAGACATTCGGAAGGCCCAGTCGGATGCAGGCATCGTTGACCAGGTAGCGGGTCGGGAAATTGTCCGAGCCGTCGACGATGATCCGGTAGTTCGAGAAAATCTCCTCGACGTTGTCCGAATTCAGCCTGACCTGGTGCGTTCTTACGTCGATATTCGGGTTGAGGGCTTCCAGCGTGGCGCGCGCCGAATCGGTCTTGGGCGTGCCGACCCGATCGTCGCGATGCACGACCTGACGGTGCAGGTTGCTGCGATCCACCCGGTCGTCGTCGACCAGGCCGATGGTGCCGATCCCGGCCGCGGCCAGGTAGAGCGCGGCCGGCGAGCCCAGGCCGCCGGCACCCACCAGCAAAACGCGCGCATCGGCCAGCTTGGCCTGGCCTTCGATGCCGATCTCCGGCAGATTCAGCTGTCGCGCGTAGCGCTCCGCGCCATCGTCATCGATGCCTTCGGGCCTCGTGCAAGGCAGCCCTTCGCGCTTCCAGCGTTGCATGCCGCCGGTGACCACCGCGACCTGTTCGTAGCCGAGTCTTGCCAGCGTATCGGCCGCCAGCAGCGATCGGGGGCCGCTGGCGCAGATCAGCATGACCGGCGCCTCCGGCGGGGCCAGCTGGTCGATGCGCATTTCGAGTTCGTCTCTGGACAGGGCGTGGGCGCCGGCCGGCATGCCCTGGGCCAACTCGCCGGGATCGCGCACGTCGATCAGCACCGCGCCGGCGACCAGGCGTTCGTGTGCCTTCGCCGGGGAGAGCTGCTGAATCCGGTCGCGCAATTCGGCAAGACGCTTGTCGAGCACCATGCGGCTCAGCCTCCCGCCACGGAGGGTACGACCAGCAGCGAATCGCCGTCCTCGAGCACGGTATTCAGTCCGTCATGGGCGCGGATGTCGCGCTCGCGAACGAACAGGTTCACGTGCGGACGTACCTGGCCGCCGCGGGTCAGGATGCGCAACCGCGCCTCGGGGTAAAGGCGTCCCAGTTCGTCCAGCGCCTCGCTCACGCTGCCGGCTTCGACTGCGATTTCGCGAGCGCCGCCGGCCAGCGAACGCAGCGCATCGGGGAGTTCGATCTTGATCATTTGCTTCTGCTGTCAGGTCCTGGAACGGGTCGTCGCGTTCGACGAATCCCGATGCTATCACGCGCCTGCGCGACGGATGATTCCGACCGGTGACCGATCGGGGTCGCGCCCCGGGCCGAGGCAGGTCAGTACGACCCGGTCCAGCGCCGGGCTGGCTTCCAGCATCGCGAATGCGGCGGCTTCGGCTTCGCGTTGCAGTCGCTCGTCGTCGACCTGGTTGATGACCGCGCAGACGTCGAAGAACTCCGTTCCCTGCAGTAGTCCGTGCTCGGCGCTGAACATGCGTGCCATGTGCTCGGGTCCGATCGGTTGCCCGATCGCAAGTCCCGCGATTTCGGCAACGCGTTCGGGTCGATGCGCGATTCGCTGGTCCAGAGGTTGCCCCAGAACGGCCGCCGAGACGACGACCAGGACTTTTGCCGCCGATCGCGGCACGACCGGCTCGCCGGGTTTGGGCGCCTTGATGCCGCGCATGCGAGCGCCATCGGCCTTGACCAGCGTGAGGTCGAAGCCGCCGGCGGCGTGCAGCGATTCGACCTGCTCGGGTGCCAGGCCGGCAACGCGGCCGGTTTTTTCGGAGGGCTGCAAGAAGGCGCGAATCGGAGCGCCGGTGTCGACGGCCGCTTGCCGGATCAACTCCCGGGCCGAAGCGACGTTGATTTCCATGCCGGTCCAGCGCGGCGGTCTCGGGGTATGAACGGTCGCGGTCCACGCCACGCGGCCGGGTGCGTCGGCTGCGATCGCGTACAGGAGGCTCTTCTTGCCGCCGGCGCCCACGGCCGCGACGATTCCCCGGTCCACGCCCAGGGCCCGAAGCAGGGCGGTCATTCGACGCGACCGGCCTGGACGCTGAGAATCGGCGGCAGGAAGGCGGGCAGCGCTTCGAAACGTTCGCCCCGGTCGCGGCTGGCGTACACCTGTCCGCTGGACGTGCCGAAATACACGCCGAGCGGATCAAGACCATCGGTATCCAGCCCGTCGCGCAGTACGGTGACGAAGCAGTTGCGCTGCGGCAGGCCGTCGGTCAGCGCAACCCAGTCGCTACCGGCATTTTCGGTGCGATACACCCGCAACCGGCCGTCGACGGTGGAACGGAACTGGGACGAATCCTCCGGAATGGTGAACAGCACGTCCGGATCGTTCGGGTCCAGGCCGAGGGCGTAGCCAAAGTCGCTTGGCAATCCGGCGGTGATCTCGATCCAGCTTTCGCCGCCGTCGTCCGAGCGCCACGTCCCGGTATGGCTCTGGCGATAAAGACGGTCGGGGTTGGCCGGATGCATGCGCAACGTGTGATCGTTGTGTCCGGCCTCGGGCTCGGCCTGGGGCAGATAGGGAGCCCGCACGCCTCGGTTGCACGGGCGAAATCCGGCGCCGCCGTCGTCGGAGCGATACACGCCGCCGGCGGCCAGCGCAGCGAACAGGCGCTGACCCGAGGCCGCCAGCGAATGCACCGCGCATCCGCCCTTGGCCGGATGCCAGGCTCCCGAGGTAGGGTGCCGATGAAAAGCCTCCAGGCATTCCCAGTGCTCGCCGCGGTCGTGGGAGACGAACAGCCCGGGCGGCTCGATGCCGGCGTAAATCGTATCCGGCTGCCGCTCGGGGCCCGGCGCCAGACTCCAGATGACTTTCAGGCTTTCCGGTCCGTCGTCGTCGCCGTGTCGCGGCACGTCGCTCAGCGGCTGCCAGTCGCGCCCGGCATTTTCGGTGCGATATATGTGTATGCCCCAGATGGGGTGATGGGCCGCCGCATAGCCGGTGCGGCCCCCATCGCGAGGGTCGAGGAAGGCGCGCTGGATTTCGTAGCCGGCAAGATGCGGACCCTCGATGTCGAATCGCCGACGAGATGCATCGCTGCGGGCGATGAACAGGCCCTTGCGGGTGCCGACGAGGATCGCGACTGCTGATTGGCTCATGATGGGGCTCGGTGTCGGAAAATTTGAGCTAGGATGCGCTTTCAGTATAGCCAAGGGACAGGACATGAGTTCGGATACGGAAGCACGCGCCAGGGAGATATTTGATGCCTTCCACGATCCGGTTCTGGGGCCGGAACTCAAGCGCGCCCTCGGCGAGCCCGAGATCTCGGTCGACGGCACCAACGTCGAGCTCGCCCTGAAGCTGGGCTTCCCGTCGCGCCGCCACGGCCGCCGTCTGGCCCGGGCGCTCAAGGCCCAACTCGAGGCCGACGACGCCATCGGGCGAGCCGAGGTTCGCACCAGTACCGAGATAGTGCCCCACCAGACACAGCCGAACGTGGAGCGGTTGAAGTCGGTCAAGAACATCATTGCCGTTTCCTCGGCCAAGGGCGGCGTCGGGAAATCGACCGTCGCTTCCAACCTGGCGCTGGCGCTGGTGGCCGAAGGCGCCTCGGTGGGCATGCTGGATGCCGACATCTACGGCCCCAGCCAGCCGCGCATGCTGGGCGTCAAGGGGCGGCCGGATTCTATCGACGGCCACTCGATCGAGCCGATGAAAAGCTACGGCATCGAATCGATCTCGGTGGGATATCTCATCGACGACGACGAGCCGATGATCTGGCGCGGGCCGATGGTCACGCGCGCCATGCAGCAATTGCTGGGCGATACCCGCTGGAGCGACCTGGACTATCTGATCGTCGACATGCCGCCCGGAACCGGCGATATCCAGTTGACCCTGTCGCAGCAGGTGCCGGTTGCCGGCGCCGTTATTGTTACTACGCCGCAGGACATCGCCACGCTGGATGCACGCAAGGGCCTGCAGATGTTTCGCAAGGTCAATGTTCCGGTGCTGGGCGTGGTCGAAAACATGAGCCTGCATATCTGCAGCAAGTGCGGCCACCAGGAGCATATTTTCGGCGCCGGCGGCGGCGAGCGCATCGCCGAGGAATACGGCGTCCCATTGCTGGGGTCGCTTCCGCTGGATACCACGATCGGCAAGCATGCCGACGGAGGTTGCCCGACCGTGGTGGCCGAGCCCGACGGGGAGATTGCCGGAAAATTCATCGAAATCGCGCTGCGCATGACGGCCAAGCTCTCGCTTCAGGCCGCCGACTATACGCACCGGATGCCGAAGATCGTCATACGCTGAACGCGCGGCAACGACCGCAGCCACCGGCGTTCGCTCCGAACGACCCGGCGAACTCGACGGACGCTGCGCCAGCGCTCGTGCATAATCGGGCTTGCGGTTTTTCGCTACGGGATTGAAATGGTAGAGTCGCAAATCGAACGCAGTCCGGTGACCGGCATCACGCTGATGATGCAGCAGGATTCTGCCGGCTGGCAGCTGATCGGCCTTTTTCCGGAAACCGGGCCGCCGCAGGGTGCTGCCCGCCGGCGGCTGGTACGCGACGACGGCGACACAAGGCTCTATCAGTGGCAGGGCTTGTCGCTGCGCCTTCTTCCGGACCAGGGCGACGACTACATCTACAACCTCACCAGTCCAAGGCCGATGCTTTTCGTGATCTGCAAATCCGGCGAAGATGGTCGCCCGATACCGCTGCGTATCACGGCGGACCAGGACGACTGTGTCGCGGCCGTGGAAGTCGACGAGATCGTCTTCCGGGCGCCAATGCCTCGGCCGATCATCGATTGGATCAGGCAATATCTTGAGGTGCATTGGGAACCCGGACCGCGCAAGAACAAGCGTGGCGGCGGTGACGGCCGCCAGAGAACACGGGACTCTTGAATCGATGAGCAGAAAAAAACGCGAAAATCATGAAACGACGCCCGGCGAGGGGCATGAGTCCGAGCCGTTTCTGCTTCGCTGGGCGCGGCGCAAGGCTGGCGGCGCCGAATACGCCGATCCTCGCGAACTCGAGCAATACGAACCTGTCGAGCAACAGAAATCCGAAGCGCCGGGCGCCGAGTCGCAGGCGCCCGATGCGACCGACTCCGATGGCGCAATGGCTCCCGGAGATGCAGCGCTGGGCCAGCCCATGGACGACGAAGACAAGGGCGACGACGACATGCCTTCTCTGGACAGCATCGACGAAGGCGGCACCGTAGCCGACTTCTTTTCGCCGGGAGTCAGTCAAGGACTGCGCCGCGCGGCACTGCGTCGCCTGTTTGCGCAAAGTGCATTGCCGGTAGGGGACGATCTGGATGACTATGCCGGGGACTACACCAAATACACCAAACTCGGCGACCTGGCGACAAATGCAATGCGCCACCGGCTGGAACTGGCCCGCAAGCGCCTGCTCGAGCGAAATCCGGAAAGCGCGCAGGACCAGCTCGCGGTCGACGACGGGCCGTCGCAGACGGCAGCATCGACCGCTGATGCCGAGGACGATCCCGACACGAAACCGATGAATACAGAAGACGGTCGCGACACGAATAACGCCACCGCTCGAGTCGATGCCGAGAAATCGGTCGATTCCCCAGACGAAAGATTGCCCGAAGAGAGTTCTGCAAATGATCGAAACCCACGCTGAATCGGCCGACGGCATCAAGTGGCCCGCCACGACACCTGCCGGAATCGCGCGCGTTGCCGCACTGGCCGAGTTCGAACCCATGCCCGAGCCGATGGACTGGGTAGAGTATCAATCTTCGGGACGCTTGCTGATCATCGGCCCTGCCGATGAGGCCTGGCCGCTTGCCGAGGTGCTGAGCAAATACCTGACGTGCTCGATGCTCGCCACCAGACCGCCCGATGCCGCGCCGGATGCGCCTCCGCCGGCGCGCTATCTGGACGGGAGGCCGAGAGATCTGACCGGCCATCTGGGTGCGTTCGAACTGAACGTCGAGGTCGACCGGGGCCGGGTGCTTCCGGCCGGCCCCGCGTTCGGCATCGAGTCGGGCACCTTCGATCTCGTTCTCGACCTCGATGGTTCCGGCGGATTGCGCATGGACGAGCCGCCGCCGGGGTATTTCCGGGCCCTCACCGAGGCGCAGCGGCAGAGGGCGCTGGAGGAATTGCCGCTAATGGTCGGTGAATTCCAGAAGCCGAAATATTTCGCTTACGATCCGGATATCTGCGCACACGGCGCAAGCGGGATGGTCGGCTGCAGCAATTGCCTGCTGGCCTGTGCCACCGAGGCCATCATTTCGGTCGGAGACAGGATCGAGGTCAATCCCTACCTGTGCCAGGGTTGCGGCAGCTGTGCCACGGTATGTCCTTCGGGAGCCATCCGCTATGCCGCGCCGGTCGCCGGCGATCTGATCGATTCGGCCCGCCGGATGCTCAGGGCTTTCCGAGAGAATGCCGACACCACACAGGCGCCGGAGGTGTTGCTCTACAGCGCCGAGTCGGCGCGGGCGCAACTGGCCGCCGCTGCGGCAACGCTTCCGGAGCACGTTCTGCCGATCGCGGTCGAGGATGCCGGTTCGGTCGGAATCGAAACCTGGCTGTCGTTGCTGTCCTTCGGCGCAGCGCGGGTGCTCCTGCTTCCAGGCGCGGCGCCGGCGCCGTCGAAGGTCGAGGCCAGCAAATCCATGATTCGGGTGGCCGAAACGATCGTTGCTGCACTGGGTGATGCCGAAGGTGCCCGGCGGATTGTGTGGCTGGATGCGCCCGGCGACGCGGCGTCGCTTGTCA
>MDTG01377451.1_pt1 | contig 13258 bp, 13 predicted proteins | sample 811421 | NCBI WGS metagenome assembly MDTG01 (sample SAMN05326645, study PRJNA326480) | marine metagenome | isolation source: seawater | place: Pacific Ocean: South East | collected 2011
AGTTTAACTAATGATGACTCATTTATATTAAACATAAAAAAAATTAAAAAAAAAATTTCATGAAAATAATATCAATAATAAACCAAAAGGGTGGGGTTGGAAAAACAACAACTGTAATCAATCTAGCTTCTGCTTTATCTCAACAGGAAAAAAAAATTTTAGTGATTGATTTAGATCCACAGGGTAATGCAACAACAGGATTAGGATTATCAAATACTGAACAATCAGATCAAACTATATATGGAATTTTGAATGGAACTATGCCGATCTCTAATGTGATAAAAAAAACAAAATTTGAAAATTTAGATTTAATAAGTTCAAATGTTGATTTATCTGGATTAGAAGTTGAAACTGCTGGTGATAACGATAGAGCCTTTATATTGAAGGCTAAATTAACCGCTTATTTAAATGATTCTGGAGCATTATATGATTATATCTTAATTGATTGCCCACCATCTCTTAGCCTGCTGACTGTTATGGCTTTAGTATCTTCGAATTCATTACTAGTCCCTCTTCAAACTGAATTTTTTGCTTTAGAGGGCTTAACGCAATTAATGAAAACAATTGAGAGAGTAAAAGTAAATTTAAACCCTGCTTTGGAAATACAGGGGATACTTTTAACAATGTACGATAGACGAAATAAATTATCGTCACAAGTTGAACAAGAAGCAAGAAATTATTTTAAAGAAAAAGTATATCAAACTGTAATACCTCGTAATGTAAGATTGTCCGAAGCACCATCACATGGTGTACCTGTATTAATTTATGATAAAAGTTGCCCGGGCAGCAAATCATATTTTAATTTTACTAATGAATTTATGAGTCAAGAGAAGAACGTGGGGAGTGTGGCTTAATGAGTTCAAAAATAAAAAAGGGGCTAGGAAGGGGTTTATCTTCTTTAATTGGAGAGACGAAAGTTGAAAAAACAACAAATAAATTAGCCTTAACTGAAATTATTCCTAATAAATTTCAACCAAGAAAAAATTTTGATGAAGATAATTTAGATGATTTAAGTAAATCAATTAAAGAACGTGGAGTAATTCAACCAATTATAGTAAGAAATTCTAGCTCTGATAATTCTAAATATGAAATTATAGCCGGTGAAAGAAGATGGTTAGCTGCTAGAAAAGCAGGTCTTCATGAAATACCAGTAGTAGTTACAGAAGCAGATGATTTAAAATCTCTTGAATTTGCAATTGTTGAAAATGTGCAGCGGCATGATTTAAATCCACTAGAAGAAGCCCAAGGTTATAAAAGACTAATCGATGAATTTTCGTACGATCAAGAAAAAGTGTCTAAATTCATTGGTAAAAGTAGAAGTTATATAACAAACAGTTTGAGACTTTTAAATCTACCAATTGATGTTCTTAATTATGTTGAGCAAAAGAAAATAACGGCAGGTCATGCCAAAATCTTAGTTGGTTTGGAAAATGCTAGTTTTATTGCTGAAAAAATTATTGAAAAAAAATTGTCTGTTAGACAAACTGAAAACTTTGTAAAAATATTTAAAACTAAAAAATCCTTAAAAAATATTTCAAGGGACCCAAATATTAAAAATTTAGAGAATGAAATAATTGAAAAAATTGGGTTAAGAGTGATAATCAAACATAACAATAAAAACAAAGGTTCAATTACATTTTCTTATAATGATATTGATCAATTAAATAAGATAATTGAAGTAATTAAATCTAACTACTAGGTTTAAGAGTTTTTTCTATAATAAAATTTGTTAATAATAAAATCGAGATTGATGGATTCTCTTTTATTTGTAATTCTAAGTTATTTGTATTGCTAATAAGATCATTTAAATTTCGATCACCCCAAATTTTTACTTGTTTTTTTACCAAATCTTTATCTTTCCAAAAGATAGGGGGTTTGAAATTTGTAATCACTTGATCAATGTTTTTTATATGTTTTAAGTCTGACTGGATTTTTAATAATCTTTTTAATTTATTTAAGTAAATTCTTAAAATAAGTATACAATCATCATTACTAAAATTATTTTCATTTAAAATATTTAAAGTTTTTCTCTTATTTTGCGCTAGGGAATTTTCAACTAATTCTGATGCTGAATAATTTTCGGATAGATTTGTTAATTTTATAATATCATTTACCTCAATTTTAGATTTATTTTTACAAAAATATTCGATTTTTGATAATTCATTATTTAAATTTATTCTGTCTCCTTTAGCTCTCTCTATAAGTATATTAATATTTTCTTGTGAAAAATTAATTTTATTTTTTTTTAAAAAATTTTGGACAATGAAATTTAAAGTTTGATCTGTATCTTCATAAAATGCAATACATACTGTTTTATTGTTTTTCTCAAAAAAATTTCTTAGTTTTGATTTTTTATCCAGTATATCTGAAATTAAAATTATAGTTATGTCCTCAATTTCTATTTCTACGAATTCTTCAATAATCTTAAATATTTTATCAGTAGCTCTTTGAATAATAATTAATTTATCATTTTCAAAAAATGATTTGTTTAAAATATTTTCTTTGAAATTTTCAGGATTATTCAATATTTCATTTTCTTCATAATTGTATTTATTTTTTGAAAGTATTGGTTCTAAATCTTTTTTAATTGTTTCCTCAATTAGTCCTCTATTTTTTCCATACAAGAGAAAATATTTAAAAGGATTAAGATTTTTTTTTTTAATTTCAAAAAATTTAAAAATCATTACATTTGTAAAAAAATATTTATGTTATCTAGGATTTTTTCTATTAGATTATCCTCGACGTTACCCTGATAAGTAAACAAATCATACTTATTGTCATTATTTTGATATGAAAAACTTTCACTAAATACTCGTTCTTTTGTAATTTTTTGATCAGATAATAATGTTAATTTAATAGTTAAAGTTGTTCTAAAAGTTAAAGCTCGCCCCATAGAATCTTTAGAAGTTGTTTCAACTCTTTTTGAGCTGTCTAAAATCATTTCATTATCAACATTCGTCTGAGGCTTTTCTTTAACATTCAAAGATGAAATAACCTTTCTATTTATTTGTTTGTCTCCAATAAAGGTTATTTTTTTATAAAAAATATCATTTTGATTAATATGAATAGGCTCATATCCACAAGCATTTAAGAAAAAAAATAAAACTAAAATTTTTTTAATCATTTATAATTAAATTTATTAATCTTTCTTTAATGTAAATTGTTTTTATAATTTTTTTATTTTTTATATATTTCTCACTTAAGCTCATTTTCTTAATTTTCTCAATAATATCATTCTCTTTCATATTTTTTTCTATATCTAAATTCCCTCTTTTTTTACCGTTAATTTGAATTACGATTTCTTTTTTTTTGGTATCTAGAAATTCTTTTTTAACAGAGGGCCATTTCAATGAACTCTTAATATCTAATTGGGATAGACATTCACTTGATAAATGCGGAACTACAGGGTTCATTATTATTAAAATTTTTTCAAAATTATCTTTTAAGTTTTTAAAGTTTTGTTTTTTTTCAGAAATTTTTGAATAAAAATTAAAAATTTCGTGAAAAACAGAAATTATTACATTGTATCTAAACTTTTCTAATGAAACATTAATTTTTTCTAAAGCTTGATTTGTGAAGATATCTATTTCTTTATTTATATCATTTGATTTTTCATTTTGAGACAATTTAATTATTTCTGCACTCATTAACCAAAATTTCTGTATGAATTTATATGAGGATGACATTCCACTTTCTGACCATTGAATATCTTTTTCTGGTGGACTATCAGATAGTATAAATAATCTAACAGCATCAGCTCCATATTGTTCTATCATTTTTTCTGGATCGATAGTATTTTTTTTTGATTTAGACATTGACTCTGAAGGACCTACTAATATTTTTTGTTCGGGTTTATTTTTTGAATAAAAATTTATTCCATCTTCTGAAAATATTTCATCAGGATTAAGCCAGTTATTATTCGGATCTTTAAATGTTTGGTGACAAACCATCCCTTGAGTAAATAATCCTTTAAAGGGTTCTTTAAATTTAAAATTATTATTTTTTAAATTAATAGCTCTTGTAAAAAATCTTGAATATAAAAGATGTAAAATAGCATGTTCTACACCACCGATATATTGATCAACAGGCATCCAATAGTTAGTTTCGTCATCATTGAAAGGATCATTTTGATTATTAGAAGAGCAAAATCTTAAAAAATACCAGGAAGAGTCAACAAAGGTATCAAGCGTGTCTGTTTCTCTAAAACATTTTTGGCCGTTTATTTCTACTTGTTTCCAATTTTTACTAGAATCTAAGGGGTTCCCTTTTGTATTTAAATCAATTTTGTCAGGAAGCATAACTGGTAAATCTTTCTCAGGAATTTTTATAATTTCATTTTTTTCATTATATGCAATTGGTATGGGGCAACCCCAGTATCGCTGTCTTGAAATACCCCAATCTTTAAGTCTAAAATTAGTTTTTTTTTTCCCAATTTTTTTATTTTCTAAAATCTGAATTGATTCAAATATAGATTCTTCAGGGACTTTTAAACCATTAAGAAAATCAGAATTAATTATTAACCCTCCACCCGAATAAGCCTCATTCTTAACTTTGAAATCGTTTTTTTCGTCTTTTGGTTTTACAACAGTTTTAATTTCAAGGTTGTATTTTTTAGCAAAATCAAAATCTCTTTGATCATGAGCTGGACAACCAAAAACTGCTCCAAACCCATAATCCATTAAAACAAAATTTGCAAAATAAACTGGAACTTTAATTTTTTCATTTAGAGGGTTGACTGCAAACAACTCTGTTTTGAATCCAACTTTTTCTGCTAGAGCAATAGATTCTTCTGTGGTTCCTGTTTTTGAGCACTCTTCTCTAAACTTGATAAATTCATCATTTTTTTCATAAAACTTTGATAGAGAGTGATCAACCGATAAAGCCAAAAATGAGATGCCAAAAAGGGTGTCTGGGCGTGTAGTATAACATTTGATAGAATTAATATCATTCGAGCCAACAATTTTAAAATCTATTTCACAACCAAATGATTTACCAATCCAATTTTTCTGCATACTTTTAACCTTGTCTGGCCATTCATTTAATTGGTTTAAATCATCTAATAATTCATTTGCAAAACTTGATATTTTAAAAAACCACTGGTTTAATTTTTTCCTTTCAACAACAGCCCCTGACCGCCAGCCTTTTCCATCTATAACTTGTTCGTTTGCTAATACAGTTTTGTCTATTGGATCCCAATTCACATAACTTTCTTTTCGATAAACAAGTCCTTTGTCATAAAGTTGTAAAAATAATTTTTGTTGGTGTCTGTAATATTCTGATGAACAAGTAGAAATTTCCCTATCCCAATCAATCGAAAGACCAAGTCTTTTTAATTGATTTTTCATAGTTTTAATATTTTCTTCAGTCCAAATTTTTGGATTTAAATTGTTCTGTTTAGCTGCATTTTCTGCTGGCATACCGAATGAATCCCAACCCATTGGATGTAAAACATTGAATCCACATAAAGATTTATATCTAGCAAGAACATCCCCTATTGTATAATTCCTTACATGGCCCATATGAATCTTGCCAGATGGATAAGGAAACATTTCTAAACAATAAAATTTTTCCTTTTTAGGATCAATTTTTGCTTTAAAAGTTTTCTTTTCTTCCCAAAATTTTTGCCAATTTTTTTCTACAATTTTGAAATTATATCTATTCAATTTCTAATTATTTTTTACCGGAAGAATTAGGTACGACTTTATAGTCACTATCATCCGCTCTTTTTTTTCTATCTTTGGTTTGAATTTTTGCTGCTTTTTTTAAAACAGCTAATTTAATTTCATTTTCTAAGCTAGAAGACATCAATTGAGTATTACACTTTTGATTATTATCACAAATTTTTTTATAAACCTTAACTTTTAAACCGTCAGCTCTAATTTCATTAGATAAAAAATTAATCATAATTTTAATTGATTCTTGTGAATTTAAATCATCTTTATACCAATCAGTAATTATTACTCCACCACCATAATCCGCTGTTGCTAAAGGTACAAAATCTAGAATCTCCATAGAAGCTCTCCACATTTCATTTGAGGTAGCAAAATCAAATACACCAGAATTTTTTTTATTAGCACCAAGTGAAATACCTTTACCTTCTTTAATATTTTTTTCCCTTTTATCTGCATCATTAATTGGATTGTCTTTAACATCTGATCTTTTAAATTTTAAAGCCTCACAGGATTGTAGAAAATTACATAAAATTAAAATAGACAGAAATTTTATGAAATTACGGATGTGTTTTTTTGAATTCATTAAGGATATATAAGTTGGATGTTATTTTATTTAAATAAAAACTTTGGTGTAATTAAGTATTGATATAAATTAGCCTATTTAAAAAATGAAGAAAATACACACTAAAAGTGTTGCATTATTACAACAAACAGCTTAAAAATACTCATTTTACCTGTAAAATTAGACTTTTTACTGATCTTTTGAATATAAAGGCAGCATTCATATTATTAATTAATAATAAAGGAGTAAATATGAAAAACTTAAAAAAAGTAGGTCTTTCAGCATTAGCTGGATCACTAGTAGCTGTTTCAGCTAACGCTATTGAGCTAGGTGTATCTGGTAATGCGGAAGTTACTTACACAACTGTTGGCGGTTCAACTGCAAACACTGGTAACCCATTCGGAGCTAATAACTCTGTTAAATTTTCTGGTTCTGGTGATGTAGGTGTTGGAACAGCTACAGTAGTAAGAACAATCAATGACGCTATTGGTTCTAACTGGTTATCAGCTTACATGACATTAGACATGGGCTCTATGGGTAAATTATCTTTAGACTCTGTTGGTGGTGATGTAGAAGGTGTTGGTCCAAAAGATGATAATCTTCCAACTGCATACGAAGAAGTATGGACTGGTGTATCTACATCAGGTATTACTGGTGCAGCTAGTAATGATACAATTGGTTACAGCAACACTTTTGCTGGTGTAACTTTATCATTAGCTAGAACTGCTGGTGGTACAGCTGGTAGTGGAGATGGTGCTGCAGATGGTCCTGGAGTAACTTCAACAATCTCTGATTGGCACATAACTGCTGCAATTCCTTACGTTGAAGGTTTAACTGTACAGTACGGTGAATCTACAACTAACTTTGCAAAAGCTGGTGAAAATGATGATACAGATACAGTTGGTCACATTTTATACAGCAATGGTCCAGTATCTGTAGGTTACAGATATGGAGAGTTCACAGATGGAACTGTAGAATCAACTCACCACAACATGGAAGCTTACGCAATAGCTTTCAACGTTAACGATGAGTTAGCAGTATCATTTGCTACTCAAGATAAAGAGTACGATACACCTGCTACTACAGCAACTAACACAACAGAAACTTCTGATGCTATCAATGCTTCTTACACAATGGGAGCTATGACTTTCAGAGGTACTTTTGGTGAGGCTGATAATGCTGGTGGTGTTGTTGGTACTACAGACGAGCATATGGAATTAAGTATGGTTCTATCATTCTAATCTGTTTAAAGATTTAAATTATAAAAGGGCCCCATTTATGGGGCCTTTTTTTTTACTCTAAATTATCTATTTTTGAAAAAATACTTTTCATAAATTTTTCATAATTTTTAAATGAAGATATTGATGAGTCGTATAGCGGCTTTCTCGCCTGGTTAGAGCTAACTGTTTTAATTGGTCTTCTTGTTTCATAAAACTTCAAACATTTTTCTTCAAATTCAAGATCACAATAATTTAATAATTCTTTAATTTGTTTATCTGGATTTCCTATAATTTTTTCATAATCGGCGTCAAAAATTTGGTCAGTAAACTGTTCTTTCCAAAAGTTAATTAATTCATAATATTCATTATAAAATTCAAAAAGATCCTCAAAATTGTAAGTAAAATTAAGTTTACCGTCAAAGTCATTTTTATAAAGAGATAGAATATTATCTTTTGGATTTCTTACACAATGTATTATTTTTGAATTAGGAAATAATAGTTTAATGATACCAAGCCATATAAAATTTAAAGGAGCTTTATCGGTGTAAATTTCACTATCTTTATCAAATTTTTCTATCAAATTGAAATAATTATTGGCTATTTTATTAACTTGTAACTCAGTTAAATTTTGTAATTTCTCAATGTCTAAAATATTATTTGTTAGAAAATTTTTTTCTACCAAAGTATTGACATAACTTAGTTCTCCACAACCATAAACTTTAGAATGCGAAGAAATAATTTGTTCAATTAAACTTGTGCCAGATCTTGGTAACCCAACTATAAAAATTATTTTTTTATGACAAGTTTCTTTTTGTTTTTGGAAGTTAAAACTTTTAAAGTAAGTTTTAAGATTATTAAAAGTTTTTATTTCATTTTTTAAATTATAATTAAGAAGTTTCTTTTTATTATCATTGGCAAGTTTTATAAATTTAAAGGATTCATCATAATCTTTTATGTCTTCATAGGCTTTTCCTATAGAAAAGTATAAAGGAATCTTTTGAAAATCGTTTAGTTTTAAATTAACTAATTTTTTTTCCATATTTTTAAGGTGGGCATTATCTTTTGTGTATTTAGTCATTCGACTAATTAATTTATCAGCATTTGTGTTAATTGGATTTATTTCAAGAACTTTGGTAAATTGATTTATTGATTTATCATTTTCACCAAGGCTTTGATAAACCAGTCCTAAATTATAATGTCCTAGCACATTTTTTTCGTCTATATTAACCGCTTTCTCCAACGTTCTGATTGCAGCTTCGTAATCATTTAGCTCAAAATATAAATTTCCCAGATTAGTAATCGCGCTTACAAAATTTGGATCAATTTTAAGAGATTTCTCAAAATTTTTTTTGGCGTCCTCATAATCTCCTGTGGCCCTAAAAACTGTACCTAAATTATTATATGCTTCTTTGTTTTGATTATCTAAATTAATTATTTCTACAAAACCGTTGGCTGCCATTTTAAGATTTCCAGCGCCTTGGAAACTTAAAGAAATCAAATTTATTAAAAAAATATTTTTCGGAATCTTTTTTAATAAGATTTGGCCTTCATCAACCACATATTTAAAATTTTTATTGTGATAGTGATTTATTAACTTTTGAATCTTATTTTTAATTGTTTCTTTTTCCATTTATTTTAAATTTTTCTATATAAGATATTGATGCAAAACCATAACAATTTATTTTATTTATTAATTTAATATTGTGTTGATTGATACCACCTAAAGCAATTGTTTTTTTTTTAAAATGATTAGCTAAAATATTATATTTAATGGGGCCTAAAAAATAGTTCCTTTTCTGGATTTTAAACAAAGGTGAAATGAATAAAAAATCTATATTTTGTTTTTTTTTTAATGAATATTTCTTTCAAATTATGTGCTGACCCGAGAGTGATAAAATGTTTTGCAGAAAATATTTTAGGTAAAGGTTTATGATTAAATGATGGTATGTATACTCCATCAAGTGAGAGTCTTAATGCAAGTTTTAAATTATTTGCTAAAAAAAATTTTCTTTTAGTTAATTTACAGAATTTCTTTATTTTAAGAATTTCACTTATTTCATTCTTTTTCTTATAATTCCTATAAATAATATGAATATTTTTATCTAAATTATTTATTAGTGATTTATGATATTTATTAATAAAATAAAAACTTAATTTATGGATCATACAATTTCAAATTTATTAAGAATTAAAGAGGAAATAAACTTAAAAGATTCCAAAAATCCCAAAATTATAGCTGTCACAAAAACTTTTACAGAAGAAAATGTGCTTCCACTTGTAAAATATGGACATATTGATTTTGGTGAAAACAAAGTTCAAGAAGCAGAGACAAAATGGAGTACAATTAAAAATGATTATAGAGACTTAAAACTTCACATGATTGGAAAACTTCAAACAAATAAAGTAAGAAGTGCTGTTAAAATTTTTGATTATATTCACTCGGTAGATAGTTTAAAGCTTGCAGAAAAAATTTCTCAAGAACAAAAAAAAATAAATAAAGATATTAAATTATTCATTCAGATTAATATTGGCAATGAGGAGCAAAAAAATGGTATTGATATGAATGAAACAAAGAATTTCTTAAAAGTTTGTAAAAATGATTTAATGCTAAATGTAATTGGTTTAATGTGTATCCCCCCGAATGATAAAAACCCAGATAAGTATTTTTCTTCTATGTTTGATTTAAAAACCAAAATGGAAGTTAAAGATCTAAGCATGGGAATGTCAAATGATTACTTATCTGCAGCAAAATATGGTGCAACTTTTATTCGTGTGGGTTCTAAAATTTTTGGGCAAAGAAATTAAGATATTTTAATATTATTTTTTTTATTTAAAATTTTAAGCATTATTAAAAAATCATTTTTTTTTAACGCTATACATCCAGCAGTTGGTTTATATCTATTTATGAGATGGATAAAAATGCAACTTCCTAATCCTTGAATTGAATTTTTATAATTATATTCAATAGGAATTAATAAATCGTATTTGTAATCTTTTCTAAATAATTTTTCATGTTTTATTTTTTTATTAACCTTGATTAATTTATTATAATATTTCTTTTTTTGAACGTCATCACACCAACCCATTGATTTCAAAATTTTTGTCTTTTTTAATTTAGTAAAAATTTTTGTATTTCTATCTTTTCTATAAAATAAATGACCTAAATTAAAATATCCTTTTGGAGTTTTTTTATCACCCTCAACTTTTTCTTTTGAAAGACCCTTTTTTCCTACAACACATTTAAAAAAAAAGTCATCTACTTGAAGAGTATGTTTATTTTTCAAAAAAATTATCATATTGTTTTCTTTTATGAACAACCAAAATTTAGTAGTTTTTAATTTTCCAGTTTTATTTGAAATACTATCCGAACTTGAAGATAATTTAAATTTTAAAATTACAAAATTAAACCAAGAAGACTTTGATATTACCGAAAAAAAAAAATATGAAAATTTTCTTTTTTTAACAAGAAAAAAAAATCCAAATATAATGAGCCAATATGTTTTGTCAGAAACACCATTTAGAATAAATAAACTAGTAGAAATATTAAATATTGAATTTTTAAAATTGAATTTTCAAGAACAATCTAACTTTAAAATAGGAAATTATGTTTTAGATTTAAACTCAAAATTATTATCAAAGAAAGATGTTAATTTAAAATTAACTGAACGCGAAATTGCTACTATACTTTATTTGTTTAAAAAGAAAAAACCAACTAGTATTAAAGAGCTTCAATCAAAAGTCTGGGATCACAAATCTATTCTGGAAACTCATACGGTAGAAACACATATCCATAGATTAAGAAAAAAAATTAAAGAAAATTTTAATGATCAAAATTTTGTAGTAAGCTTAAAAGAGGGATACAAAATTGAGTAGTTACTTTGATTTATTTAAAGTAGTTAATATTAACATTGAAACTTATAACTATCCTGTCTTCATCAGATTTATTTTCTTCTACTTTGTGAGGAAGAAAAGCTGGAAATATTAATAGATCACCCTCTTCAATTTCTAATCCAACTGCACTCGTATTGAACTCTGTTTTTTTTTCTAAAGGTGGGAAAGAATGCCTACTAACCGAAAGTGGATTTTCAATCATGAATTTTCCACAATTTTTGGGTGCTTTAACATAATATGCTGCACTTAAATAAGAGTTTGGATGAGTGTGTAATAGATTGAAATTTTTTTTTTTATTTATTATAGCCCACATTTCAGAACAAATTACTCTACTGGGATCTAATCTCCATCCAAAATCTTTGATGGTATCAAAAACATGTTTAGTAATTTCTAATAAAAATTTGTGTTGAATAGAATTTTTATCTCTTAAATCGAAAGGTTGAGAGTGCCAACCACCTTGATTCGATCTTTTTACACCATCTTTATCTTCTTCATACAAGTTATATATGTAATTTGATAATTCTTTATTTAAGTCTGCAAAATTTTCAATTTTATATCTAAATATAGGTTGTGGAAAAAATCTAAGTATTTCTTTATTTTTAGACATTTAAAAGCTTAAATAATATTTAAAATTTAAGCAATAATATTATATTGATTAAAAAATTAAATAAAAAAAACCCTAATCTTAAAGTTCTTTTTTCAAAAAAATATAAACCTAAAGTAATTAAACCAAAAAAAGGTAAAGGAAGTTTTAAAAGAAACAAAATTAAAGTCTAGCACCAATTTTTTGAATTATTTTTGAAGCCATGTCGGTTCCTTTTTTTAAACAATCTTCTTCTAAAAAATTATTTAAATACCCATGCAGGTAACCTGCTGCAAATAAATCTCCAGCACCTGTTAAATCAACTATTTTAAGATCTTGATTTACATTTATTTCGGTAACTTTATCATTATTTATTGAAATAGCTCCCTTTTCTCCTCTGGTAATTACAAGAATTTTTTTTATTTCTTTTCCAAAATCAATAATATCATTTAAGTTTTTTGCATTTATTAATGAAGATATTTCATCCTCATTTGCAAAAGTAATATCTAGTTTGTTTCTAACTAATTCCAAGAAGTGTGGTTTATGTCTATCCACACAAAATTTATCTGATAGAGACATAGCAATTTTGTGTGCATTTTTAATTGATTTATCAAATGCTTTTTTCGGACCACCTTCATCCCACAAATACCCCTCTAAAAAAATCATTTCACTTTTCTTAATAGATTTTACATCAATATCATTTTCATTTATTTTTCCAGCAGTTCCTAGAAATGTACACATAGTTCTTTCAGAATCTGGAGTTATCAAAATTAAACATGTTCCGGTTGGAAGTGTTTCTTTTTTTTTTGAATATATATATTCAACATTTTCCTTTTTTAAACCTTCTTCATATTCTTTACCAAGATCATCATCTGAAACTTTTCCAATGAAAGCTACTTTGTTACCAAGTTGTGATAAACCTACGATAGAGTTGGCAACAGACCCCCCTGAAACAGTTTTTTCAATTACTAAATTTGAAAGTAATTTTTTAAACTCTATTTCATCAAAAATTAATTTCATATTACTTTTAGTTAAATCATTTTGGGTAATAAAAGTTTCATCAACTTTGCAAATTACATCAACGATAGCATTGCCTATTCCTAAAATTTTCATATTATGCTTTTTTTGTTTTAATGGGTTTTTTTCGTTTAGGATAACAAGTAGTACAAATTTTACAAGTTAATCCATGACAATCTCTCGCTTTACAATATTCTCTTCCATAATAAATTATCTGCAAGTGTAATTTATTCCAATTTTTTTTTGGGAATAACCTCTTTAAATCTTTTTCTGTTTGTTCAACATTTTTTCCGTTTGAAAGTCCCCATCTTTG
>MDTG01195093.1_pt1 | contig 13257 bp, 15 predicted proteins | sample 811421 | NCBI WGS metagenome assembly MDTG01 (sample SAMN05326645, study PRJNA326480) | marine metagenome | isolation source: seawater | place: Pacific Ocean: South East | collected 2011
CGCCTGGCGATTTGTTGCGCACTAGCTCACCTAAATCACGCGACGTTTTGACCTCCCTATTTTCTGCCTGGATAATCACGTCGCCACGATCCAAGGTCCTGAAAGCAGGCGTGTCAGGAACAATCTGGATCACCAGCGCCCCCGCTTCTGAAATCACGTCGTAACCAATTCGTTCGAGTGCTACCCGAGCAGCGATGTCAAGGCTTCGTGCCATTTGTTCCTGCCCGAGGGTGCGGTTCTGTTCAACCGTTCGGTCACCCAATATTTCATGGCGAGGTGAAATTTTTATTGAATCATCAAGCCAGCCACCAAGCAGTTCAAGCACCGAAGGCTGCAGATTGGATTTCACGGTCACCATTTCTATTTGACCTTCGGCCTCGAAGGTCTTGGCCGGGTCCACTTGCAGCATGGGGCCGATTTGTCGGGTCGCACCCGGGCTTGTCAAAACCTTCGAAGTAATGATGACTCGGTCAAGAGCAACGACTGTTAAGAACCCCACTGCAAAGATGACAGCAATAACCACGGCCCATCGAGGAGCTCGACGGCTAATCGATACTTGTTCAGGGGGAACAGAACTACTCTCATAGATGGTCGGCTCGGACATTGGTTATAAGCGTGCCACGATGTACCCCTATGGCGACACGCGGCTTGGATGAATTTAATGAACGATATGGAATATGACCCAAAATTGACAGCTCCTCTTGAGGCGATATCACACCACGAAGAACCAGCTGAAAGTCCTTCCAGTCTTAACCAAACTTCGGGTTATAAACGTCGCTCTAATTTCAACGACCCACGTCGCATTTTGCCTTCGCAGACGTATAAGGGTTCTTCATTGTGGAGAAAATTGGTTGCTCTTTTAGGTCTCGGAGCTTTTTCTATTTTGGGCGGTTTGGTCATCACTTTGATAGTTGGGCTATTAGCGATCGCCGCCGCTTTAATCCTGCAGGCAGCGATCAGTTGACGGAGAAAGATCAGCGCTCAGAACGCATACGCGCAGCAATGGCTGGCCATCAGGGCGATGAGTCTCAGGCTCGCGCTTTGTTGACCGCAAGCGATGTTGCAACTCGACGCGTGGCTCTCGGAGCTTTAGATCGCATCGGCTCATTAACGAGCTCCGAGTTACAGTCAGCTCTCAAGGATCCCAGCGGGTCCGTAAGACGGCGAGCTTTGGAGATTGCGGCAAAAAGGTCTGACGTCAAAATTGAGGTCTGTTTAAACGACTCGGACCCTGCCGTAGCTGAAGCCGCTGCTTTCGCTATCGGCGAACGCACAGAAATTTCAGCTGTGCCATCACTAATAAGAATGGCTTCCCAACACGATGACCCTTTATGTCGCGAAAGCGCGATCGCTGCCTTGGGAGCTTTAGCAACAGTGGTCGAGGACGGCCGAAAAGAAATTTTGAACTCTCTCTTAGAGGCTATGAACGACAAGCCGCAGATCCGGCGGCGAGCTGTTCTAGGTCTTTTTCAGTTTGATGAACCTGAGGCCCAACAGGCTCTCAACACAGCTCTGGTCGATAAGGACAGGCAGGTTCGGGCGGTCACGGGAGATCTTTTAGGCGTCGCAACGGACTAACTAGTTGAGAATTCCATCACGTAACGAAGCGTAGTTTTGTGGACGCAATGTTCGCTCAAGTTTCCATCCGCGATCATCAGAGTTGTCATCATTGTTGACTTTGAGGTGAATATTCATATCTCGTGGCATGGGTGGTCCCTCAAGCGACATATCTACGTCTTCGGCGAGACCAAACATTTCGATTCGGCCATGTGTTTGGCCAGCTTCGAACAAGGATGGCCGTCTGAGGTCGCCGTCCTTTACCGCCTCTTCCAAAAGTGCGCGCAACCGTATTTGTGACACATATCCATCACGCATTCTTGTGTCAGCTTTGGCATCCGGGGCGTGGCGTAACAACGATGCCAAAAAAGGCCGCATGCCTGGCGCCGAATCAACATCCCATGACGGACCTGAGTCGATGTAAGCGAACTCCACGTCGCTCCGCTCCATCGTCGGATCGGTTAATCCTGCTTGGCGGTAGATAATTCGATCTGGTGGGAGCGAGGTGACCAGCTTCTCTTGGAAATTTCCTGCTGCTTCAGCAAGAACATGGTCACAATCTGCTGCTGTTACGGCAGCTGTCAAGTCTTCTTCGATTTCAATGAGCGTCACTTTTTGCGCTCCAGCAATTCGAGCTGCCTCAGGTGCGGACTTCCTAAGCCCTACTCCGAGTGGTGAGCCATCAGTGATCACGCACCACTTAGAGGAGGAGGCGTTCTCGAAAATAGCAAGGGCGACTGCTTCGATCGGAGGGCTGTGCGTCAAAAAGCGGGCGTCGGATTCCCAGTCCAGCGTTGATGTAGGTGCTACTCCAAGCACCTGGCCTTCAACAAGAAATGGGTGGACCGCTCCAAGGGCCGTCTCGTTTATGAAAGCAAAGGCAACAACCCCATCTAACAATTCAGGTGCAAGTTCTTCCGCCAGGTCCGGGTTACCCGCGTGATCGAGAATCTCTAGTTCTACGGCATACCTTTTACCTATACCTCCTGAGGCATTGACATCTGACCAATAGGCAGAAACTCCGGTTAAACGTGCTCGATCCAACGACGCGTCACGACCGGTGAGATTTGCGATAACTCCAAGCCTGATGACATCCCCGTCGAAGCCAACTGATCGTTCAACTGACAGCACTTGTTGATTTTCAACATCGGAGAGATTTTCTCCTTGATCGGAGCAGCCGCAAGCTATGAGTAATGCTGCGACGATGGGCATCAGCCAGCATTTGGGATACTTACTTACCGCCACGCGAGAGTCACCGGCGGTTGCCATATGTGTTGAAGCTTGACGAAAGTTCTTCGAAATTATCCAACGCACGCCCGGCACCTAGAACTACAGCTTCCATTGGTGTTCGGACAGTTCGAACGGGCACGCGGGCATCATTTTCTATGCGTTGGGCAAGTCCCTTCAGTAAGGCCCCTCCACCAACTAAATGGACTCCATGTACCAGAAGATCCTGAGAGAGCTCCGGCGGCGCCTGGCTAAGGCAATCAACAACGGAGTCGATGACTGCCTGCACTGGTTCATCTAGCGCTGACCGTACTTGTTCAGGAGTCAGTATGAATGTTCGCGGCAGTCCGGTGGTCAGATCACGTCCTTTCACTTCGGCGTCGAATTCGTCTTCGACGGCCCACGCAGATCCGATTTGGACTTTAATTTCTTCAGCTGTGCGTTCGCCGATAGCCACACCATGCACACGTCTGGCATGGTTCTGCAATGCCGCATCGAAATCAAACGAGCCGACTCTTATAGCTTTCAGCGAAACAATCCCACCCATCGAAACCATTGCAGTCTCAGCTGTCCCACCGCCAATGTCGATGACCATATTTCCTATCGGCTCATGGATAGGCAAACCAGACCCAATCGCAGCTGCCATCGGTTGATCAATGAGACGCACGTCGCTAGCACCGGCTCGTCGGGCGGCATCGGTAACTGCGCGACGTTCAACTGGGGTAATGACCGAAGGCACACATACCACGACGCGTGTCTTCCCAAATCGGCCAACACCGACCTGCTGGAGAATCAATCTGATCATCCGCTGCGTTGTATCAAAGTCAGTGATTGCGCCTTTTCGCAACGGGCGGACCGCAACAATATAAGACGGGGTTCTTCCAATCATTTGCCATGCTTCACGGCCAACCGCAAGCACGTCACCCGTACGTTCGTTCATAGCTATGACCGACGGCTCATTGAGAACAATGCCGCGTCCGCGTTCGTACACCAACGTATTAGCCGTGCCGAGATCAATTGCTAGGTCACGTGCCAGCGGAATGCCTCCCCTTGTCAGTAAAGGGTTCGTCATCTATGGATCTGACGACTTGATCTTTGTCCGGCGATAGCGCGTCTAGACGCTTTTGGAATGCGTTAATGCTTGAATCCCAGGGCGTTCGTTTTCGGCTTCCAATCATAAGAAATAGTGAACCAATAAGTGTGATTGCCGCTGCTAGACCCAGAAAAGCAAGTGGCGTCATAATGATCTTTCCTGCTTTTGTTGAGTTGAAGGGACTTCTGAGATGTCTTGGGCTCCCAGGGCCCAATCTTCACCGTCTTTCCAGACTTCTCTTTTCCATATTGGGACGGTCGCTTTGAGAGTGTCAATGCCGAATCTCGCAGCTTCGAAAGCTTCTGGCCGGTGCGGTGAAGAAACAGCTACGACCACTGAACTTTCACCGATTTTAAGTGGCCCCGTTCGGTGGCCTATGGCCACACGTAAAATGTCCGGCCAGAGGGTTCGCATTTCATCAACTATTGCTTGCAGGCGTGGTTCAACATGCTCTTCATAAGCTTCGTATTCCAGCAATGAGACCCCATCGCGTCCCTCGGCATGATCACGCGCTGTTCCCGAGAAAAGCACTACCGCTCCACCTGCTCGATGGACGCACCAGTCATAAATTTCACCGATCTGCAATTCATCAGGCGTAAGCACAACCCAGGAATCGTCACTTTGGTCAAGAGCCACATCGCTTATGGTACGCCGAGGAAGGCGTACCTCCCTATCGCATCGCTGGGCCGCGGGTAAGAACCGCGATTAGCTATGTACCTTTTGGGGTGTGGACGGGACTAATGACTCTGGGCAAGAACCGGAAGAAACAGTAAACGACGATGCCTCAACGGATTCCTCTTACGAGTCTGCTTTCGATGAGTGGACGCGTGAACGTCCCGTTGACTGGTCTCAAATTCCAGATGACCCCAATACAACGACAGAAGATGCGCCTACAAACAAATATGCACTCCACCCCGACGACCGAATCTGGCGTCATCCGAGTGAGCTTCAATACCTATCTCCTGATTCAGGACGGCCTGCGAGCAAACGCGGGCTCTTTGGCGCTGGCCTGATAGGAGCTGCGGTTGGAGGTGTGGTGGCCGCGCTAATAGTCGGAGTCATTTTCAGTTCCTCGCCTCAAGTTGTCGAACGGGTTGTCGAGCGTGAAATCACTACCGCTAACATTTCGGCTTCAGGAGTTGTAAATACTGGGCTTCTTTCCGTCGTGGACATCGCAGCGAAAGTAACTCCGAGCGTGGTACGTGTCGAGGTCCTTCAATACGGTCGTGTTATTGGTTCAGGTTCTGGCGTCATTTTCCGCGATGACGGGCACCTCATAACAAATACTCATGTGGTGGAAAGGGGAGACAACTTCCGCATGATTCTCGCTGATGGGACAGTTTTCGAAGCAGATTTAGTTGGAGTAGACCGGCGCACCGATGTTGCTGTCCTGCGGCCGGATGGGGGCGAACAATCTGTTTTTGTTCCAGCGAACTTGGGTTTTTCGGCGCTTCTTCGCGCCGGTGAGACCGCTATCGCTATTGGTTCACCTCTGAGTCTGCGGGGTGGACCAACCGTGACTGTCGGGGTGATTAGCGCCACGAATCGCAGGTTGCAATCACCGCAAGGAGACTGGCTGTACGAGCTAGTCCAAACTGACGCTCCTATATCTCCCGGATCGTCTGGCGGAGCGCTAGTTGATGCTCGTGGAGCGGTGGTTGGCATCACCACGGTTATAGCCGTGACTGACGTTGGGGCAGAGGGTTTAGGTTTTGCTACCCCTATAGAAGTAGCGCACGATGTGGCTGCCGACATCATCCAGTGGGGTCGAGCCCGTCATGGGCGACTCGGTATCCGCGGTTCAGACGCAGCAATTCAGCTTTTACCTCCAAGTCATAAAGCCGGAGTTCTAGTCGAAACCGTTGATTTCGATGGTCCGGCTAACCGCGGTGGCATCGAAGAGGGTGACGTTGTGGTCGAACTTAATGGTCAGCTTGTTTCAGACATGGGGTCGCTGGTTGTAGATGCTCGCATGTTGCAGCCCGGCGATACTGCATCGCTGAGAATTTGGCGGGCCGAGCGACTCTTAGTCGTCGATATTGAGGTTGGGGAACTCGATTAGTTGGTCTTTCCCAAGATCGTCCGTTTGAGCCACCTAGCAAGTCCATATAAAAGACCAATAATTGCTGTTGCTCCTACACCGAGCGACACGTTTTGTCGCTGTTTGGCGTTCATTGAATCCCATGGCATACCAGCTTCGGCAGCGACGAAGACTTGGTCGTTTCCGTAACGCGGGACCCACCCTGTGCTCCGTAAACGATCATTCGCGATAACCCAGGGGTATCGGGTATACGGCAAGAGTCCCGTCGGCGCTTGATGCCCGACGCGACGCGCCACATAACGATCGAGACGGCCCGGTAATGGAACCGGTAATCGGATAATTGGTCGAGCACCAATTAGTTCTCTCACTTCTCGTGCCGTAAGCCATCCATCGGGAGCGACGTTAAATACTCCCGATTCATCAAGTTGCGCAACAGTTGCAACTGCGGTCGCGAGGTCGTCGAGATGAACAAACTGTTGTGGCGGGTCATCTCGTCGAGTTCGTATCGGTGCGGCGGCAAGCAGAGCCTCACCTATAAGCCCAGACGCATTCGGAGAAGCAACGGCTGTTGGCCGCAAGATCGTTACGCGTCGTTCAACCTCAAGATCAGCCCATTCAAGGGCTGTTCTTTCCGCATCAGCTTGATGAACCGCGAATGTTGATTCGGGATTCGGTCGGACTGCTGCATCTTCCGACAGCGGAACCGAGTTATTGGGCCATGCCCCATAAACCATTGCACTGGAAACGACGACCACCTGGGAAATTTTTGCTTCAGTGGCGAGTTCTAATAGACCGATCAGTTTGCTTTGATCAGAGTCCTCGGAAAACGCTAGGTGAACAATACATTCGACGTCAGCTAGGGACACAGACTCCAAATCGAACGCTAATCCGACTACCTCGTCGAAAATTTGGGTCAATGCGTCGGAAATACGTGACCGTAATGCACCTTCTGCTCCAGAGATTGCAACTGTTGTCATCGACTATTTCTCGCTTCGGTATCTGGCTAATCAGTTAACTGGTGTGAAGCTGTTAACGCACCGGCCTACCATGCGAGCGTGACGAGTGACGATTCTTTCGATGAAGATAACCCCTTTGGTGGTCTTCCGTTCTTAGGTGATCTTGGAAAACTCTTTAACAACCAAGGGCCAGTAGCTTGGGATGTGGCCCGCCAGTTCGCTTATCAGATCGCCACAGAAGGAAGATCTGAGCCGAATGTAGACCCAGTTCAGAGAGCCAAGTTGTCTGAATTGGCCAGAGTTGCCGAACTTCATGTTGCGAATATCTCGTCGTTAGAGGCGGGTTCTTCACCTCACCCTGTTCAGTTGCAGGCGGCAACACGGGCCGAATGGGCATCAGCGGCGTTAGACGCATACCGGCCATTATTGGACCGCTTGGCTGAAAGGTTGGCTCAAGGGACGCTGCCACCAGAGGTTGAGGGGGCAGACGCTCAAATTCTTGACGGTCTCCTCAAGGCGCTTAACCCGATGATGATGGCTATGAGCGCTGGCTCTATAGCTGGGCACCTCGCAACTAAGGCGTTCGGAAACTACGTGCTACCAATTCCTCGGCCCGATAATCGGATCCTGATACTGGTCGACAACATCGAGGTCTTCGCAAAGGAATGGTCACTGCCCTCAGAGGACGTTCAATTGTGGGTGTGTATCAGCGAGATAGCCACCCACTCCGTCTTATCGGTCTCACACGTTAGGACGGCTTTTGAGCAGTTGTTGCAACGCTACATTGACGGCTTCGAGGCTGATCCGCGCGGCTTCGAGGATCGGTTTATGGATTTAGATATCGGCAGTGGCGACCCCGAACAGTTACAGCAACAGCTACAGAGCGCTTTAAGCGATCCAGAAAATTTATTGGGGGCGTTGCGATCTGATGCTCAAAGCGCACTCCTCCCAGATCTTGACGCACTCTTAGCGGTAATTGTTGGTTATGTGGACTACGTCGTCGAAAAAGTCGGGTCAGGCTTGCTGAGCTCGTATGACTCACTTTCGGAGGTCATGCGGCGTCGCCGGTTTACAACAAGCGCGGGTGACCGATTCGTGGAGAAGCTTTTGGGGGTAGAGGTCACTTCGGAACTAGTTGATCGAGGGGCAGCATTTATCTCCGGGATCGTCGAGCGGTCGGACGAAGCAACATTGGGGCGTTTATGGGAAGACCGTCGGTGTCTTCCCACCCCAAACGAGATTGATGCTCCTGGATTGTGGCTGGCTCGGATTGATTTGCCAGAGCTAGATCAAGGTTGACGTTTTTCTCGTCGTGATGGGTCCGGGATTATTCGGGCTATCCATTGAGGTAGCCGACTGTTGAGTCTTTGGTACCTTTTTTCAGTCCAAACTTGATCAGCAATAACTCTGGACGGTGTTCGTTTACCTCGAGCTAACGCGACAAGACCACCTAGATACAAGAAGGCTGCCGAACCGCTTGAGAGCGCCAAAATAACCAAGCCGGCACGTAGGGGCAGCACCCCATTTGGGGCGATGACTGGGATCAATGCACCCAAAACCCAAAAAAGTTGAAACCTTGTTTCAAAACGGGCGAAAGATCGACCCTGATTTACCGTCGGTGCGTCTCGTTGAACAATCGCGTCGAAGGAAAGCTTTCCTAATCCAGCAGCAAATCCTACAGACAGTACAAACGCTAGAACGGCGTTGCGATTACCTGGGAAAGTGGCGAAGAAGCCGACTGCGGCAGCGATAGTGAGCACACCTCCCAACAAATATTCCTCTTTGACGTATCGCCGCAACGGCGGCGCGGCTATTGCCCCAATAAACGCTCCCAGTGCGCTGGAAGCGACCATCAACCCGAACCAGATAGTGGCTGCATCTTCTCGTCGTAGCCAGAACGCGACCAAAAACAAAGTAAAACCAGTCATCCCGCGCAAAATCGCCATCGCGGAAGCCGCCAAGATAATGCCGGCGCTACGCAAATCGTTTCGTTCAGCCTCAGCTATTGGGTCTCGTGCGATCGAGGTTTTGGGGAGGCGGGCACCGAGGGGAACCACCATGCCGAACACGATCATCGCTGCTCCCAGCACCCACTTTGATCCGATTAGAGCTAAAAGCAGTCCTGGGCCTGCAGCGAGTGCTCCTCCAAGTCCGCTGAGAAGAACCAACTTGGAATTCGCTTCAACCAAGTCTTCATTACCGCGCACTAGTCCCGGGACTATGGCGCTTTTGGCTACGTGGTATGTCTTACCTAAAACAAGCGCCCCAAACGCTTCAGGAAACAGTAACAAGGAGTCCAGGTGGCGGATCATCAGGAAAGCAAGCACAGTTCGGCCAAAGCCGCTGACGATCACCATGGCGCGCCGACCACCACGCAGCCTGTCAATCAGTGGACCTATGAGAGGACCAACGATGGCGAACGGAGCAATTGTCAATATGAGATAGAGAGCTACTTTCGGTCTCGCCGCGTCCGGATCAAGGTTGAAGAAGAGAGATCCCGCAAGCGCTATCGTTAAAAGTGCATCTCCTCCAGCGGAAACGAGCTGGACTCTCGCCAGCCGGGCAAAAGGCCCGAGAGTGGCGCGGTTCTGTGCGGGTTTAGTTTGTTTGGCTTCGCCCTCGTTGAGCTCAAAGGCAGCATTTGAGGACTCTTCTTCCTCTTCCACAATTTCACCCTAGACCCGACGCTGACCAGCTACGCCCAGCCAAATAAAATCTGTCGAAGTTAATCGGTTGGGTCAATTACTCGCACGGGTTCAGTGGCTGCCAAAACAGCGCTGTTCAGGTTCGCCACAATTCGTTTGAGGTAGCGGTGGTACACAGCTCGAGGGACTACCTGATGACCCGGCTGGTCCGAGGTCATATAGCCGTCAATATGAGACTGAATCTTTACGGTCATGTCAGCAAGTCGCTCGCGGAAATCTTCCGGTATGCCATCGTGCTCCGCCAAGATTTCGCTGGCCTCACCGAAAAAACCCGAAACAGTTCGACGCTCTTCGAGCAACTGGTCAATGTCTGGTTCATCTGAGAAGGAGACACCGCTTTCAGCAAGGTCCAAAATATTCTTAGCATGATCACCGACACGTTCGATTTTCTTTAACAACAGAATCAGGCCTATAACTTCGCCAATGTCATTAGCTCCATGAACACTGATGTGCACGGCTAGTTCGCCTCGAAGCTGTTGTTCATTGGCGTTGATACGAAGGTCCGTTTCCCTCACATCATCAGCTACGGATTGAGGATCGGCCCCGCTCATGAGAGCGGTGCATGCGAGATCAAAAGAGTGGCGGGCATCATTTACCATGGCAACTGATCGAGTTACCACATGGTCTAATCCGTTGTCTCCGGCTCTAAAGAATGAAAGCACCATAACAAATTCCCCTCTAACGAAGGATAGCTACACCAATGAGAGGTGCAACAATGAACATACCAACGACGTAGCAAACAGCTAGAACTCGACGTCTTACCGCAATTTCTGCCATAGCGTTCGCAGCTATCACCGGAACTTCTCTAGCCAACGGCAACACATACAAGGTCAGAATGCCAATCACGTTAAAGGTCGTGTGAGTTAACGCTACGGTTAGAGAATCAGAGCTTGAAGCAGCTAGCGCGGCCAACAAAGCGGTAATCGTCGTGCCTACGTTTGCCCCTAACGTAACCGGGTAAGCGTTTCTTAAGGTCAACACCCCCGCCGCAGACAGAGGGATCAGTATTGAGGTCGTGATACTGGAGGATTGCACTGCGACCGTGACAATCATCCCGACTACAAGAGCCACGAGACCGCCAGCCTTGCCGAGGATCGCGTTGAGCGATCTCTCAATTCTCGCCGCCACTAGGGCTTTCATGTTTTTTGTGACTAAGGCAAGAGCCATCAATACGATTACGAGACCAGTCGCAACCATAAGAGCACCTTTGACGTTGCCTGATGCTCCAAATTGGTCCCATAGATCTTTAAGCCATCCGACCGGTTCCTTAACCCATTTCTTGACCGGGCTTTTCCATTCTGTTCCGCCTGAACCGACCAGGAGTTCACTGACCCATTTTGCTATTCCTGAAATTGGCTTAAATATCAATTCGATCGGAAGCAGAACTGCGACAGCTAACACATTGAAGAAATCATGGACCGTTGCCGCAGCGAAAGCCCGCTTAAATTCCGCTGACTGCCGAACATGACCTAATGACACAAGCGTGTTGGTGACCGTGGTTCCTATATTGGCGCCCATAACCATCGGCACCGCCTGATCAACCCCCAACGCTCCAGACGCGACCAGCCCGACAATGACGGAGGTACTTGCAGACGACGACTGAACAAGAACAGTTCCTAGGATCCCAACACACAGCCCCGCTATCGGATTACTCACCGCTGAAAAGAGGCGCTCTTGGGTGTCGGCACCCATAATTTTGATGCCAGCCTCAAGAGATGACACACCTACAAGGAATAGGTAGATCAAAGCGACGACAAGGGCTGCTCGGGCGCCTGTTGGCATTTGACGAGTAGCGGAACCGGGGGGGCGGGCCACGACCGGCAACGTAGTAGAAAACAAATTCCGTAGTGCGGATTTACCTACGAATTTTCTATTTCTTAAGGAGTAAGCGAGAAATCTCCGAGATTCAGGTCTGAGTGCTGTGTCGTAATCCCAATGAGTTCGGATACGGAAATACTGCCTTCTCTCACCGCAGTATTATCAGTGCCTTCAATTCTTCGTTTCGGGTCGCCGGGTTGTCGCTCAAATAACCAAGACCCATCTTCCCTTGGTTGCAAGTTCCCAGCCGCATCACCCCACTTTGCGAGCCCCGTAGTTTGAACACCCGTCACTTCCGCTAACGAAATGTTGGGAGCGTTTATGTTCACCACTCTGCGTCCCTTTGTTATCTCTCGTAGGCGCTCAATAACTTCTGGTATGAGATGCACTGCCGTGTCCCACTCCATAGCTGCATCAGTCACGTCGAGACTCACTGCAATCCCATGAGCGGCATTATTCGCCGCTGTAAGCGCAGCTCCGACAGTGCCGCTGTGTAGGGCCGATCGGCCACAATTCAAACCAGGGTTCACACCCGACACGACCATCGAAACTGGATCTCCGAATGCACCAAGCTGCGTCATAATGACGCACAGAGCGGGCGGCCCATCTACGGACCAACACGCCGTACCAGTTAGGTCTTCTCGGTCGATACGTTCAGCGCGAAGGTCTCCACTATGTAGATCTCCCCCGATGGCTGCTCCCATGCCGGTCATATCTGTTGCCGGGGCTGCGACTACAGCTTCATAGCCGGCATCGACAACTCTCCGAGCTAGAGCCCAAAGTCCATCTGATGCGACTCCATCATCATTGGTTATGAGCACCCTCATGAGAAGGGCTTATTCGTCGTCGTCTTCGGGGACACCCAAGTCCCATTCGAGGTGAAGATTTTCGCGCTCTGCGTCGCGGTTAACACGTTCCCGGTTACGGCGAAACTGCGGGTCATGTGGTGGGAGGAGTTGCAAACGAGCAATAGTTCGACGCCGAAATTCGTCAACAACAGCTTGCTCTCCAAAGAGTCCTTGTATATCCCAATGCGGAGAGACGGGTCCCAGGTACACAACTCGTATACCGGTCTCGGGGGGTGGTAATTCTTCTTCAGTTTCGAAGTTCGTCACCGGAGCTCCTTCGACAGCGAGTTCATTACTGTACCGGCGATAACTGCGAGAACCATTAGTGAGAACCAACCTTCAGCCTTCCCATCTGATCTATCAAAGAATAAAAATCTCATGAGAATCAAAAGAATTTGGAACCTTTTGGTGTTCCCGGGCGTCATATTCATAACAACACACGAGACCTGAGACTCGGATCAAACTACGGAGTGCTGACATGAGCCACATAGCGACCGACACAAGTTGGATGAACATCGGTACTTGCGCGGATCAGCATCCATCAATTTTTTTTCCGAGCGACGGAGTCGGAGTTGAGCGAGCAAAGAAACTTTGTCAGGGCTGCGTTTCACAAATCCCATGCCTTGAATACGCGTTGACTAATCGTGTGGAACATGGAGTGTGGGGCGGGGCATCCGAGCGTCAGCGTCGCCGCATTCTGAAAGCTCGACGACAAGCCCTGCTCCAAGAAACCTCAGTAGAAATTTCCTGAACAAAGAACGGATAGCTAGCTATCCGCCTGATCTGCTGATGAATCGGGACCGCTCTCATCCATTCCGTCTTTGAATTCTTTTTGAGCCTGTCCAAGCGACCGCGCCAATTTGGGAAGCTTTGCTCCCCCGAATAGCACCAAAACGATGACCAGGATAATGAGGAGTTCTGAGCCGCCAAGATTCACGAGCTTTAGGTTACCAGCGGGCAGAACCTGGAATTGAAAGCTCCGGCCTTTGATTTATTAGCTTGCTCGCTCTGC
>MDTG01354737.1_pt1 | contig 13257 bp, 8 predicted proteins | sample 811421 | NCBI WGS metagenome assembly MDTG01 (sample SAMN05326645, study PRJNA326480) | marine metagenome | isolation source: seawater | place: Pacific Ocean: South East | collected 2011
CGCGGGGGGCGTTCTTGTCGTACGAGGAGGAAGCGCCGCCGCCGGAGTCCTGAAGCGCGGCGAGATCGGTGGTGGCGGGGGCGAGCGGGATGCGGAGCCCCTTGAAGAGCAGCGACGACGGCTGCTGCCCCCCGAGCCCGGCGGCCGGGAACGCCAGCTGCATCGTGACCTCCTGCGTGCCGGGGAGGTTCGTCGCGTAGTTCGTGGAGCCGTCGAAGAGATACATCTTCCCGCCTTCGCGCCAGGCGGTCGGGAAGACGGACTGTGCGGTCTGGTTGCCCGAGGGAGCGCCGATCAGGCGGGCCTGGCTGGCGGAGAGGACGAAGCTCGCGCCGCGATGGAAACCGGTCTTGCCGACCGTCACCGGGACCACGAAGTAGTCCTCGCCGCCCGTGCCGTAGCTTCCGAAGTAGGGCGTGCCGATCTTGAGGTCCCCGGGCGCCGCGGTCAGTTCGATCCGGCCCTTTTCATCGGTGTCCCGCTGCAGCGACCAGGCCTGGTCGGCCAGCTCGGGGTAGGAGACGGCGAGGTTCCCCGCGTTGGTCATCGGCGCGAACGCCCCCTGGCTGACGCCCGCATAGAACGCCTCGGTCATCGAGGCGAAGGGGACCAGCGTCCCCTGGCGGGTCGGTTGGCCGGCGCCGTCCCGGACGAATCCGATCTTCCCACCGAGTGCGCCGACGGGCAGGAAACCGACCCCCAGCATCAGGATGCCGACGGTGATGATGCCCGAGCCGGCGCCCACCACGCCGCCACCGACCACGTCGACGGCGTTCGGGACGTTCACCTTCTCCGGGATGGCGAGATTCCCGATGACTCTCAGGACGAAGAGGAAGACGCTGAAGAGGGCGAGCAGGGAGAGGCCCCACGCCCATTCCCGCATCCCGGAACCGAGCATCGCGAGGGCGAGCGGCTCCCAGAACGCGAAGGCGAGGGCGCCGCTGACCAGCACGCAGGCGAAGTGGACGACGCCGCTGAAGAAGCCTTCCTTGAACGCGAACCAGTAGATCGCGAGGAGGCAGAAGAGGACGGCGAGGACGTTGATGATCATGGCGGGCGGTCCTGGGTCGGAACGACGTCGAATCGAAGTGGGGGAAATCCGGGGTGGTCAGCCGGTCGGGCTCGCGGTCGGCTTGCTCTTGACGGCCTTGGGCTTGTCGGCGGAAAGCACTCGCCCGACCTCCTCGAGGCTGGTCTCGCCGCGGGCGACCTTTCGCAGCGCGGCCTCCTGCATCACCATCATGCCGCAGCTGCGGCGAGCATGGGTGTACGCGCCCTTGAAGTCGTTGGCGAGCAGGAGCTTCCGCGTCTCGCGATCCATCGGCATGACCTCGTACGCCGCGGTGGTCCCGAGGAAGCCGGTTCCACCGCAGGCGGGGCATTCCTCGATCTTGTTCTTGACCTGGACGCGACCGCTCTGGCGATAGAGCTGGACGTTGGCGGGATCCTTGATCCCGAGTTTCTTCGCCTGCTCCGCGTTGGGGCTGAACGGGGTCCGGCAGCTCTTGCAGAGCCGTCGCATGAGCTTGCAGGTGACCGCGCCGAGGAGCGGTGCGACCGCCTTCTTGGCCGCATCCTTCTTGGTGGCCTCCTTGTCCTTGGAGTCCGCGTCCTTCGGGTCGGTGGCGGCGCGAAGCCACTCCGACACCACGCCGCGGATCCCGTCCCGCGTCGGGACGCCGATGTAGATCAGCGGGCCGTCCCGTCCCGGAAGCGACGCCTGGACCGCGGTGGCGGGATCCTTGAGATCGCTCACCATGACGATGTCGGGGCCGCGGCGAAGGATCGACCGCAGCGCCATGGGGTAGTCGTCCTCGGCCGTCGTGGGATCGAAGGACATGTGGTCGACGCCCTCGATGCCGCGCTGGACGTCACGCTCGATCGTCTTGATGTTCGAGGTGTAGGCGTCGTGCCGCTGCAGGAGGCCGTAGAGCGTCGAGGTCTGTCCCTGCCCCGGTGCGGTCCCCACCAGGATGACGCCGTGCTGGCCTTCGAGGGTGGCGGAGGGCGCGAGGATCTCGAGCTGTTCGGGTTCCAGGCCGAGGTCGTCGAAATTCCGGTCGAGCTGCTGGTCCCGATTGACGTCGAGGCGGAAGAGGATTCCCTGCGAACCACCGCTGGTGGTGATGTGGAGCTGCGTGCTCTTCGTCGCGTTCCGGATGCGGATGCCGAGTTCGCCCCGCTGGAGCTTGCGATTCTCGTCGACCGCGAGGCCCGCCGCCTGCTTCAGGTAGTCGATGATGCCCTTCGCGGTCTTGGTGGGGATCGGCTCACGCTTGTAGCGGACGCTGTCCACGAGCTGCGAGGCCGCACCGCTGTTCTTGGTCAGGGCGATCTCGAGCCGCGATGCCCGGGCGTCGATCGCGGGGAGGAGCAGGTCCTCCATCGCCATGTGCACGGCCTTCAGCGGATCGTCCTCCGCGGGGACCTGGATGTCGCCGTTGGGCCCGGAAAGGACGGCGGCGGCCGCCCGCTGCTCGTTCCGGGATCGTCGGGCCGCCATCCGGTCGGACATCGACATGTCGGCGAGGCTGAACTTCTGGTTCTCGTCGAGGATGTTGTCGTTGCGGTACTTCCAGTAGGCGAGGATCGGGGCCATCAGGACCAGGATCATCGCCGGCAGGCCGGCCCAGAAGATCGGGATCACGAGGACCACGACGATCGCGATGCACGCGGTCGCGACGAAGATCGAATTCCAGAGACCGGCCTTCAGATTGAAGTACCGGAGGTCCTTCTCGAAGATCTGGCCGAGGACGCGGAGGTAGATCCCGAGCACCACCAGCATGAGGACCGGCTTGATGAAGTCGACCAGGTTGATGGCGGAGGCGGTGGCGGCGAAGGTCAGCATCGGTTCTTCCATGGCGTTGGGCGGGGTCCGGACGCGGGGATCAGGAGATTCCCTTGAGTCGCATCTTGAGCTCTTCGGGCTTCGGAGTCGCGGAGAGCGCGACGTCCTGGTGGATGTACTCCTCCTCCACGAGTCGCACGAGCGACGTGGTGAAGTCGACCATGCCCTCCTCGTGACTCTGCTTGATGATCTGCAGGAGCTCGCCCTCGCGGGCTTCGAGGATGTACTTCTGGACGGCCGGCGTGTTCAGGAGGATCTCCAAGGCGGGGATCCGGGCGATGTCCTTGTGCAGCGTCTTCAGGAGCTTCTGGTAGATGATCGCCCGAAGGTTGTAGGCGAGCAGCTTTCGAAGCTGCTCGCGCTCGTTCTCCGGGAAGAGATCGTAGATGCGGCCGAAGGTCTGCCAGGCGCTCGAGGCGTGGATCGTTCCGAACACGAGGTGGCCCGTCTCGGCGGCCCGGATCGCGGCCTCGAAGGTCTCGTAGTCACGCATCTCGCCGACCAGCACCACGTCCGGGTTCTCCCGTACCAGCGCCCGGAGCGCGTCGTTGAAGTTCAGGCAGTCGATCCCGATCTCACGCTGGTTGATCGTGGCCTTGTCGTCGTTGAAGATGTACTCGATCGGGTCCTCGATGGTGACGATGTGGACCCGCTTCCGCTCGTTCACGTACTGGAGCATCGAGGCGATCGAGGTCGACTTGCCCGATCCGGTGACCCCGGAGAAGAGGATGAGTCCCTGTGCGGTCATCGACACGTCGCCGAGGATCTCGGGCAGGTAGAGATCCTCGAACTTCATGATGTCCGAGGTGATCAGTCGCGCGGCGATCGCGGGCTTGCCGCGGGCCATGAAGAGATTCACGCGGAACCGCCTCCGGTCGTCGAAGTCGTAGGCGAAGTCGATGGAGCCGCGATTCCTGAAGTACTCGAACTGGTTCTCGTCGAGCACGTCCTTGGCGACCTGGAACATGAGGTCGATGGTGAGCTCGTCGATCTGCATTCCCTTGAGCTCGCCCCGGACCCGGAGACGCGGCGACTGGCCCGTCTTCACGATCAGGTCGCTCGCCTCGAACTTGACGCAGGCCTCGAGCCACTTCCGCCACGCCTTGAGTCCCTCGCCCTTGGTGGTTCCGAGGGTCGGGTCGATGGGGGCCGCGATGAGCGTATCGCTGTGCAAGTCTGATCCTTTTCGGTGCCGGCTCGGGGCGCGACCGGATTCGGTGGATGGCGACCCGTCTTCGGGCCCGAGCTGCTGAGGACTGAGCCGGCGGTCATCGCCGGGGGAAGAACACGGGGCATTGGACGATCCGGAGACCGTCGGGTTCACGCGGATCCGGACTTTCCTCGCTTTCCGGGTCGCGACGCGGGAAAAACGGGCTCGCCCGTGGTCGCGTCGAGGGTTCGGAAAGCGACCGTCGACCGGCCGGATCCAAGCCGCACATGCTACCAGACGGCGGCGGGATCCGGGAGCATCGCCGCGCCTCGAAACGGGGTGGCCGGTGGAGGCCGATGGCGTGCCGGTCCCGTTCCGGAGGAGGATCGCGGGCGTCCAACCCCTCCATCGGTTGACGGGCGGGAACGCCGCTGGCATCATCCGCAGATGGAACAGAAGATTCTGCAGGATGCGATCACCTTCGACGACGTGCTGCTGGTCCCCGCGTACAGCGAGATCACACCCGAGTCGGCGGATCCCGCCACTCGTCTCACCCGTCGGATCACCATCAACATCCCCCTCATTTCCGCGCCCATGGACACCGTGACGGAGTCCTCGCTCGCGATCGCGCTCGCGCAGGAGGGCGGCCTGGGGATCATCCACAAGAATCTGTCGCCGGCGCTGCAGGCTCGCGAGGTCCAGAAGGTCAAGCGGAGCGAGAACGGCGTCATCAACGACCCCGTCACCCTGGGCCCCGGCGACACGGTCGATCGGGCCAACCAGCTGATGCGGGAGCAGGGGGTCAGCGGTTTCCCCGTGACCGACAACGGCCTGCGGGACGGCCGCGTCATCGGAATCCTGACCCGACGGGACATGAAGTTCCTCGACCCCTCGAAGTACGGCGAAAGCCGGGTCGAGGACGTGATGACCCGGAAGAACCTCGTCACCGCCGCCCCGGGCATCGATCCCGTCGCCGCGGAAGCGCTGCTCAACGAGGCCCGCGTGGAGAAGCTCCTCATCGTCGACGACGCCGGTCGCCTCGACGGCCTCATCACGATGCGGGACCTCGAGAACGTGCGGAAGCACCCGGCGGCGTGCCGGGACGACCGCGGTCGACTGCGGGTGGGGGCCGCCACGGGGGTCCTCCAATTCGACCGGATCGAGGCGCTCATCGAGGCCGAGGTCGACGTGGTCGTGGTCGACACCGCCCACGGCCACAGCCGCAACGTGGTGGCGACGGTCGAGGAGATCAAGCGAAGCCACCCGGAGATCGACGTGATCGCGGGGAACATCGCGACCGCGGATGGCGCACAGGCCCTGATGGACGCGGGCGCGGACGCGGTGAAGGTCGGCATCGGCCCCGGCTCGATCTGCACCACGCGGGTCGTGACCGGCGTCGGCGTGCCGCAGATCACCGCGGTCAGGAACGCGGTCTCGGTCTGCGAACCGGCCGGCGTCCCGGTGATCGCCGACGGCGGCATTCGCCAGTCCGGCGACATCGCGAAGGCGATCGCCGCGGGGGCGAGCGTCGTGATGCTCGGGAGCCTCTTCGCGGGCATGGACGAGAGTCCGGGGGAGCTCGTGCTCCACGGCGGCCGTCGTTTCAAGAGCTATCGCGGGATGGGGAGCGAGGGGGCGATGTCCGCCGGCAGCGCCGATCGATACGGCCAGGCCGACTCCCGGAAATTCGTCCCGGAGGGGGTCGAGGGGATGGTCGCGTACCGCGGGCCGCTCTCGGACTTCGTCTACCAGCTGGTGGGCGGGGTGAAGAGCGCGATGGGATACTGCGGTTGTTCGACGCTGGAGGCGTTCCGGGCCGACAGCCGCTTCGTCCGGGTGACCGCCGCGAGCATGGTGGAAAGCCACCCGCACGACATCACCATCACGCGTGAAGCCCCCAACTACATGTCGAACGCGGGCTCGTCCTGAGCCTTCACGGCGTCGGGGTCACGCCCCGTACCGGCTGCGGAGGACCTCGAGTCGGGCCTCGAGGGATGCCCGGGTCGCCGCGTGCGCGGGGTCGTCGGCCAGGCTCTGCATCTCGTCGGGGTCGGCCACGAGATCGTAGAGCTCCCAGCAGCCCGGTCCGGCCGGGCCGTCGCCGTCGGGGTCGACCTCGGGGAACCAGATGAGCTTCCACCGCTCGGTTCGGACGCCGTCGTGCTTCGGGACGGTGTGCGGGCCTTCGCTCTCGTAGTAGCGGTAGTAGACGGCGTCGCGCCAGTCGTCGGGCGTGTCCCGGCCGCCGGAGCGGAGATGGTCCGCGAAGCTCTCGCCGTGCATCCTCGAAGGTGCCTCGACCCCCGCCAGATCGAGCAGCGTCGGCGCCAGATCGATGTTCTGGGCCATCAGCTCGCTGACGCTCCCACCGTCGATGCGGTCGGGCCAGCGGATGACGAATGGAGTGCGGAAGCTCTCTTCGTACATCCACCGCTTGTCGTACCACCCGTGTTCGCCGAGATACCAGCCCTGGTCGCTGGTGTAGATCACCAGGGTCTCGTCGGCGATGCCGAGGGCGTCGAGTTCGTCGAGGATCCGGCCGACGCCTTCGTCGACCGCCGCGACGCACTCCAGGTAGTCCTTCACGTAGCGCTGGTACTTCGCCCGGGTCAAGTCGTCCCCGGCGAGTTCGCCGGACTCGACGGCGTTCCGGTACGTCGCGTTGACCTCGTCGTAGTAGGCGTTCCACGCGAGGGCCTGGGTCTCGTCGAGTTCCGGCGGCGGGACCAGTTTCAGGTCGCGCTGGTCGAGGTGCCGCGCGATCGTCATGGTCTGGAGCGTGCTGGCGGGACTGCGGCCGGCGTAGTCGTCCAGCAGCGTCTCGGGCTCGGGGACGATCACGTCGTCGTAGAGCCGGAAGTGTCGCGGGTTCGGGTCCCAGCGGCGGTGGGGCGCCTTGTGCTGGACGATGAGCGCGAACGGTCGGCCGTCCTCGTCACGACCCGCGGAGAAGCGGCGAAGCGCCTCGACGCCCTGCTCGGTGATGAGGTCGGTCGTGTATCCGGGGATCCGCACCCGGCCCTCCGGGGTCTTCATGGGCGGGTTGTAGTAGGGCCCCTGGCCGATCAGGACCTTCCAGTCGTCGAACCCGACCGGACTGCTCTTGAGATGCCACTTGCCGAAGACGCCGGTGCGATAGCCCGAATCGCGGAGCAGGGCGGGCCAGGTCGGCTGGTTCCCGTCGAAGACCTCCGCGTTGGTGGGAACGCCGTGCCGGGTCGAGAAGCAGCCGGTCAGGAACGCGGCGCGGCTGGGGGCGCAGATCGAGTTCTCGACGAAGAACCGGTCGAATCGCATCCCCTCCGACGCGATCCGATCGATCGAGGGGGTCTGGTTGACCCGGGTGCCGTCCGGACGCCCGTAGGCGCTGATCGCCTGCCACGCATGATCGTCGCTCATGATGAACAGGATGTTCGGCCGTCGATCCGAGGCCTCGGGCGTCGCGGGGGGCGGGTCGCCGGACAGGGGGGCGGCGAGGACCCCGAGCACGAACGCGAACGGAAGACGGTCGACGTGGGACATGTTGCGAATCCTCCTGAAAATCCGAGTCGATCGAACCGTACCGACTTCCGAGGCGATTGTCCGGCTTTCATCCCCGAATTCCACTGCCGTGCGGCCCCCCGATCGACCGATCTAGACTTCATGCAGGCTCCCCCGGGAGCCGCGTGGGCGTTCCGGCTCCCGTTCGCCGGCCGCACCGATTCCGTTTCTCGTGCCCAGGACGAATCCGCATGACCCGCCCGACCGGCCCGCAGCAGCCGCTTCACCAGGATCCCACCGACGTCTCGGCCGATCACATCGCGGAGGGGATGCTCGAGCACCTCGCGGTGGAAAGCGCCCAGCGACTCTATGAAGCCCCCGACCGCGACCGTTTCTTCGCCCTCGCCAGCGAAGTCCGCGAGGTCCTGATGAAGTGCTGGCTGGACACCCGCGACCGATACCGGCAGGAACGGTCGAAGCGGGTCTGCTTCCTCTCGATCGAGTTCCTGCTCGGCCGCGCGATGCGAAACAACATCCTGAACCTCCAGCTCGAATCGCGGGTCCGGGATGCCCTCGAGAAGTACGGGATCGCCCTCGAGACGCTCGAAAGCCATGAACACGACGCGGGCCTCGGCAACGGCGGGCTCGGTCGTCTCGCCGCCTGCTTCCTCGATTCGATGACCTCGATGGCGATCCCCTCGGTGGGATACACGCTCCGGTACGAATACGGGATCTTCAAGCAGGAGGTCCGTGACGGCTACCAGGTCGAGCGACCGGACAACTGGCTCCGGTTCGGCGATCCCTGGATGGTGCGACGGAGCGATCTGCGGCAGCAGGTGCAGTTCGGCGACCTCGGGCATGGCGGTCGGGAGCGGGTGATCGGCGTTCCGCACGACTATCCGGTCGCGGGCTGGGGCGGCGAGACGGTCCACACCATCCGGTGCTGGTCCGCGGTCGCTCCGGACGCGATCGATCTCTCCGAGATCGCGAGTGGAGACTACGAGGCGGCCGTGTCGCGCCGGATCGAGGCGGAGCGTCTCACCAAGCTGCTCTATCCCGACGATCGCACCGCGGCCGGAAAGGAACTCCGGCTCCGCCAGGAGTTCTTCTTCGTCTGCTGCTCCGTCGCGGACATCATGCGCCGGTTCCTCTTCGACCACGACGACGTGACCCGCCTGCCCGAGCAGGTCGCCCTGCACATCAACGACACCCATCCCTCCCTCGCCATCGCGGAACTGATGCGGGTCCTCATGGACCAGCACGGGCTCGGCTGGGACGAGGCGTGGGAGACGACGGTCGGGACCGTCGCCTACACCAACCACACCCTGATGCCGGAGGCGCTCGAGAAGTGGCCGATGCCGCTGATGGAGAAGCTGATGCCACGCCACCTCGCGATCATCCTCGAGGTGAACCGTCGGTTCATCGAGGGCGTCGGCCGCCGGCTGGTCCAGGTCCCCGGCGGCGTCGAGGCGGCGAGCATCGTCGAAGAGGGCGAGCCGAAGCAGGTCCGGATGGCGAATCTCGCGGTCATCGGCTCGCACTCGGTCAACGGCGTGTCGCAGATGCACGGGGATCTCATCAGGGAGCGGCTGATGCCGCACTTCGCCACCGTGTTCCCGGATCGGTTCAAGGGCATCACCAACGGCGTGACGCCGCGACGCTGGCTCCACCAGGCCAATCCCGAACTCTCGAAGCTGCTGGTGGACACCATCGGCGACGGGTGGATCACCGATCTCGCCGAGCTGAACCGGCTCGAACCGCACGCCGAGGAGGCCGGGTTCCGGACCGCCTTCGCCGATGCCAAGCTGACGGCGAAACGCCGCATGGCGGACTGGATCGGCTCGAATCTCAGGATCGACGTCGATCCGACGGCGATGTTCGACGTGCAGGTCAAACGGATCCACGAGTACAAGCGGCAGTTCCTCAACCTGCTCCACGTCGCCTCCCTCTACCAGCGGATGAAGGCCGATCCCGGCTTCCTCCCGCAACCGCGGGTGGTCATCTTCGCGGGCAAGGCGGCACCGGGATACGAGCGGGCGAAGGACGTCATCAAGGCCATCACCAGCGTGGCGGACGTGATCAACGCGGATCCGGCGGTCTGCGACCGGCTGCGGGTCGTGTTCATCCCCGACTACGGGGTGAATCTCGCGGAGACCATCATTCCGGCCGCCGACCTGTCCGAACAGATCTCGCTGGCGGGCACCGAGGCGAGCGGCACCGGCAACATGAAGTTCTGCCTGAACGGCGCACTCACCATCGGGACCCTCGACGGCGCGAACGTCGAGATCTCGGAGGAGGTCGGCACCGAGCACATGTTCCTCTTCGGGCTCCACGCCGACGAGGTCGAGGCCAGCGAGAGCTGGTACGACCCGCGATGGCACCTCGATCACGAGCCGATGGTCCGCAACGCGGTCGACTTCCTGCTCGGCGAGGAGTTCGCCTGGAAGGACCCGGCGGTCTTCTCCCGTCTTCGCTCCATGCTGATCGACGAGGGTGATCGCTGGCGCCATCTGGCGGACCTCCAGGGGTACATCGATGCGCACCAGCGAGCCGCGGAGCGATTCGCGACGCCCGACCGGTGGTGGCGATCCGCCGTGTTGAACACCGCCCGCGGCGGGCGTTTCTCGAGCGATCGGGCGATCCAGGAGTACGCGGATCGAATCTGGCGGGTGAAGTCCGTTCCGGCGACCTGAACGCACGGCGCCGCATGGCATCTCGACGGGGCCGGTCGTCCGATGATCGACACGCATCTCCATCTCTGGGACCCCCGGACGATCCAGCGTTCATGGCTCCGGGACGCACCCTCGCTCGACCGCCGGTTCGACCTGGCCGCGTACGGGCGGATGGCGTCGTCGCTCGGGATCGACGCCGCCATCCACATCGAGACCGACGTCGACGAAGGCGGATTCGAGCGCGAGCTCGAGGAGATCGACGCGATCCGCGTTGATGGCTCACTGGTCCGGGCGATGGTGGTCGGCGGTCGCCCGGGGCATCCCGGTTTCCCGGGCTGGGCCGAGGCGGCGGCATCCCGGCCCGGGGTCGTCGGGATTCGCCGGGTGTTCCACGGATGCGCCGTCGGAGCGTGCTGGTCGACGGAGTCCCTCGCCGGCGATCTCCGCCTGCTCGGCGAACATGATCTGCTGTTCGAGTTGTGCGTCCGACCCGATCAGCTCGACGCGGCGAGTCGCCTGGTCGAGGACTGCCCGAACACGACGTTCGTGCTCGACCACCTCGGGCGACCCGAGATCCGGAAGGGCGTCACGCCGGGCTGGCTGGAGGGGATCCGTCGGATGTCGGGCCTCGAGAACGTCGTCGTGAAGCTTTCGGGGCTCATCGAATGCGCCGGTGGCGGTGACTGGTCGGCGGCTGACTTCAGGCCCTTCTTCGAGGCGGTGCTGGACCGATTCGAGGCCGATCGCATCGTCTGGGGGAGCAACTGGCCGGTATGCACCCTCGGCGGGTCGATCGAGGGGTGGGTGGAGACGACGAAGGCGATGCTCGCCGACCACCCCCGGCATGTCCGGGAGGCGGTCCTGGAAGGGAATGCACGTCGGATCTACCGGTTGGACTGATCCATCGCGAGGCGAACGGCGGTCGCGGTCGGGCGGTGGCCGATGGCCTGCGAAGGCGAGCGGCGAACACGATCGGTCCGGCGGGTTCGGTCCGGGATCGCCGACGGTCGGCCGGCGGACGTATCCTCTGCGTCGCACACGGTCCTGTCCGGAGTGTCCGGGCGGGACGTGGACGCGGGCGAGCTCGGCGACGACGGACGAGCCGAGAGACCGACGAGGAGGCCGAGTGGGCGAAGAAGCGGGTTCGAGTCAGGAAGCCGAAGCATGGCGACCGGTGATCGAGTCGATCGTCGCGGGAACCGAGGATGGGTCGGTGGCGGCCGCGTTCTGGGTGGCGGTCGAGGATCGCATCTGGAACATCGTCCTTTCGGGTCGGCGAGCCGATCCCGGGAGTCACCGGGTCCGGCCGAAGTTCCAGGATCTCTTTCGTCGGGACGTGGCGTCCGCCGAGGACTTCGTCGCCGAACTCGCCGCCGACGCCGACCGCCGCCGGCTCGACGGGCTCTATCGGAACGTCGAGTTCCTCGGGCTCGACCGGGCGGAGACGCTGCGACGGATCGCCGCTCGCTCGTTCGTGCGGAAGCGGGCGGTCTCGTTCGTCCGGAGCGCTGCGCGAGGCGGTCTGGTGAATGCGCCCGAGGGGACCCGTGCTCCCGGCTCCTTCGATGCCGGGCCGGATGGCGGTTGGGGCGGGACCATCGAGGACCGCCCCCGAGGCGACGAGGCGGCGTCGAGCTTCTCCATCCTGCACCGACTGATCGATCACGAGCCGGTGCTTCGTCTGCAGATCCGAGGAAGTCGGCCGAACGCCGTGGAAATGACCGCCACGCTGCAGACCTGGCTGCTTCTTTCCTCGGACCTGCCGACGCGGGCGACGCTCGAGGAACGCCTCGAGAAGGACGTGGCCGGAGGCGTGCACGCGGTCGAGACCGCGATCCGGGAGGGATGGGACGAGGTTCGACGCGACCTCGTCGCGTGCGACGACGAAATCGCCGACCATCCGGGCATGGAACAGCGGCGACTCGACGAGATCGACCGGCGTCGGACGGAGCTGAACGCCCGGTGGATCTTCGAGCCGCTGTCGAGCGCACGGGTGCGGGACCTGCTCGGGCTTCCGTCCCTGAATGCGGGTGAAAAGCGTAACTCGAACTACCGAGCGGCCCGGACCACGCTCTTTCCCGAGGTCGGTTCGTTGCTTCCCGGCGCGGATGCGGCGGCCACCGAGCGACCGGACGCATGAGCGTCGTCCACCCGCACCCGGATCTCCAGACGCTTCTCGCGGCGGAAGAGCCCCACGAGGCGGAGGGACGGCTTCGATTTTCATCTCGCCGCGGACTGGTCGAGCATGTGCGAAAGCACGTTCTCGGGACCCGCGCGGAGCGTTGGTGGGACCTCCTCGGGCAGACGGCGATGGATGACGCCCGCGCCGCCGAGCGGGAGCATGGTGATGCCACCGCCGACCCAAGATTCCGACGCCTCGCGCAGGCGTACGAATCCCTGCTCTCCGACCGGCTCCTGGCCGCGGTTCGAGAGGGTCGCCGGCACGTCCACATCGTGACCTTCGAAATCGGCGGTCCGGTGTCGGGCGAGGCCCCGAGGCTCTGCTACCGGCCGTCACGGCGGATCATCGTCGCGTGGTCGGCCGAGGAAAAGCTGCGAATCGTCGCGGGATTTCCGGTCAGCGACGAGGTACCCGCGGCGTACGCACTCTGGAGCGGGTTCCGACACGACGTCAAGGCGTCGGTCGGACGGTTCACCCGAAGCATCCGAACCCGGATGCTCGACCGACATCGTCACCACCAGGAGCGTCTCGTCGCCATTCACGACGGCGAGCCGAACTGGGGTCCGGAGTCCATCAAGTGAGCGAAGGCGTGCCAGTCCGATCCGAACCACCCGGCCGCGATGCGGTCATGGGTCGATCGTTCGCTTCGGAGGCGTCTCCACGCGTCGGTCGTTCCGAACAGCATCTCCTTCGTCCGTCGGCATCACGACGAATCCTGCCGGTGTCGGCGGGACCCACCTCGTCTCGACCGCACGCGGTTCGAGGAACCGAGATCAATCATGAACACATTCCCAGAATCGGATTCACCCACGCCGCCTCCGGGCGACGCTTCGACCGAGTCGAGCGAGGCGGAGGCCCTCCGGGCGGATCTCCGCCGGGAACTGGACGACGTGGCCGGATGGCTCCGGGGCGGGTCCGGCGCCAC
>MDTG01217496.1_pt1 | contig 13256 bp, 8 predicted proteins | sample 811421 | NCBI WGS metagenome assembly MDTG01 (sample SAMN05326645, study PRJNA326480) | marine metagenome | isolation source: seawater | place: Pacific Ocean: South East | collected 2011
GTAAGGAAAGGATAGGGCAGTTACCATATCGTTGGCGATACACGTATTCGCCGTGTGGGATACCGGCTTCGAAAGCTTTTTGACGGTCGGCGGCTTCTTGCTCTGGGGTCGGCTCGTATGGGTCGGTCCATTCCGTCACGGTCGCACCCTCGCGGGTAGTTTTTGGGCAGTATCTGTTTTGTTTCAGTGATGCGTCGAAGTTTCCACGCGTGCGGTTAGCAACATTACTCGCGAAAGCGCGCAGATGGAGAGACCGCGCCGTCTCGCGAGACGACGAACAAAATACGGGCTCAAAAAACCTACTTCTCCTCTTCCATGTAAAACGGATAATTGTTCGGAGGAATATCGAAATATCCCGTCTTTCCCGTGCCTGGTTTATCGTTGTATTTGCTAAACGCCCGGTACCTGTTTTTCGTGCCGTCGAAAAGAGAGATCGCATGCCGGCGTCGGCGTCGGCGGATTTTTTCGACGTCTCGAGTCGCTCGCCTCAAAAGCGCACACAAAAAAACGCTCGACAAAAACGCACGTATAAAAAAAAAGAGAGGATCGAGAAGTCCAACTGCACTTGGCGCTTTTCGGCGTCGCTCTTTCGGCACGCGTCGCGCGCAAAATCCGCGCGAACGACCTCCTCGTCGTCCTCGTCGCCCGCTCTCAATCCTCTCCTCCGCGTGCTCGCCACCAAAACGAAGAAGAGATACAACACCCGCGCGCGCGCGCGCGTGTTGTCATCGAAGAAAAAAAAAAGGACGACACTTACCTGGGAGGTACGAACGCGTTTTCTCCATCGACGCTCCCGCCGTGCGATCCGGGCGCCGCCGCGTACGCGTGGTCGTCGAAATCGAAGCTCTGTTCGCTCGCAGGGGTCAGACCGGGCATTCTCTGTGGTATTCTTTCTTCCTCGAAAGTCAAAGTCTTTGAAAGTCGTCGTCCAAAACTAAAGTGTTTTTGTGGGGAAACCACAACAAAAATGCTCTCTTCTTCTCTTTTGACGAGAGCGTTCAAATCGCGCGTATTTTTGAGTTTTTTTTTTTTGAAAACCTCTTTTAAGAAAATTGTTTAGGGTTTATTAAAAAGGACTTGAGAGATTTTAGTTGGAACACCCCTAAAAGCGAATTCTTCCTCTTTTGTCCAAAACAGTCGCTTTCGATCCCAAAACTCCCAACTTCGAAGAAAACGAGGAGGAGGAGGAGGAGGAGGAGGACAAAAGCCCGCTGATCGGAAAAGAAGAAGGCGGGTGGTGGTGGTGGTGGTGGTGGTGTTTTTTTTTGTCGCGCGTGGTTTTTTTCGATGGTGGTGTTACAATTCAAAGGAAGGAAGCGACCAACTTCTGGGCCCCAAAGGGGAAGACGACGACGTCGTTTCGATTCGAGAACCGTCTTGGCGGTCTCGCTGGTGTGCGTCGCGTGCCGGATGTTTTTCTCGAGGGACGTCGGGGAGTTTGGTGGGACGACCCGGAGACGCGCGACGACGAGGACGAGAACCTTGGGCGAAGAAGGAAACGACGACCACCGATACGGAATCGTCGACCGAGCGATAACGGCACTCGTGGGGACGAGGAGGGAAAAGAGGAGGGAAGACGAGGAGGAGGATTACCAAAACGATTTGAAATGGGACGAAAATCTCGAGCAAAATCTGAGCGAAAAGCAAGAGGAACGCAAATTAGAAGCGAGGGAGAAACGAAAACAAGATCATTTACTCGATTTGCCGTCGAAGAAGTATCGATTTGGCACGATTATTCCAGATGTAAATTCAGGGAAATGCCGGTCGAGACACCCGCCGGATTTCTTCAAAAGACAAGTATGGAAATCATTCGAGTTGGATCCGAGGAACGCTCCGCTGAACGTGAGTTTGAGCGAAGAGGCGATGAAGTCTTTGGTGTTGGAGGTAGACGTAAACGATGAGAGTGATGATGCGATTCAGTTGACGAGAGAATTTATAGAACGGTTACCGTTAGTCAGAGGATCTAGGGTGATGAAGATGGTATTGGAAGGTGACATTCCAAACGGCGTGTCGCCGAGGTTGGAGATTCCCGCGGAGTATCTAGACGACGGCTTGATTGGACAATCGTTTAGTTCAAGTGGTAGTAGGAGCAGTATCAGCAGCAGTAGCAGTAGTAGTAGTAGTAGTAGCAAGAACATTAGAAAAGAATTCCCGCGGTATAAATCGTGCGCGGTCGTCGGCACATCTGGATCATTAAAAGATAAAGCGCTAGGAGAGCAAATAGATAAACACGAGGCAGTTATTAGAATTGATTTGGGACGTACGGTTGGATTTGAAAGAGACGTAGGCGCGCGAACGACCTTTGATTTCGCCGCGGCGAATGATTTGCGCAATTTGGTTTCAAACAAAAATGCCTTCGCCGGTCGCGAAGAAGATGACGACGTGGAACCAGAGGATGATAGCGAATTGGAGAGCGAAAATGAAGGCGCAAAAATGCGAAACGCCAAACGGCGACGACGCCGAAACGCGCTGCAGCCGCAAACGCTCGAATCGATCGCCTCAAGAAACTCGACGATCGTATTACACGAACTCTTCAGTCGAGCGGCGTTGAGAGGTACCTACCCTCCTTTCATACGCGCATTCGAGCAAGTTCGAGGAGAAAATGAAGATCATCCTCCTTCCGTCGTCGCCATTGAACCTCGCCTCCTCGTTCGCATCCTCCAAACTTTCCACCGGGTGGCCAACGCGCTCGACCAGCATTCCCACGAAGCTGGCGCCCCATCCGGCGCGCGAGAGATATCTTCCTCTCGCGCACCAATATCCATAGTTTCAACCTTATTCGCGTTACAAATATGCGACAAGGTCAACGCGTTCGGCTTGGCGCCTCCGTTGGCTGTTCAAGCGTCCGTTAAAATCGAGTCATCTGACGGCGGCGCCGAAAAAACTGGACGCACGCGACCAACCTATCGAAACTACTGGGACCGAAACTTTGCCCACGTGGGGACGTTGAAAAAACACGGCGCACGAGATGCCGGGTGGGAAGTCGCTCGAGCGATTGGTCAGTGGCCGTGCTCAAGCGGTATGTTGAGAGTCATCGATCCCAAACCGACCGTCAAAGACTAACAACGGCAGAGAGCATACCTGAGTTCAATTGCATTGCATGTACCAAAATAAGAAGATTTTTATGCATATTTTATCCACATTCCATTAATCATTCGGAATCGTCATTTTTTTGGGGGGGTATTCGAACGCGCACTCGAACGCGCACTCGCGCAGGGAAAGATAGGTAAAGTAAAAGCATCGTCTTACTCTGAGCTCTTCTGTCATCATGTCTCTATCGTCGACTATCGTCGAGAGACGGGGAGCTTGCGGATGTGCCAGAATTGGATGTCGTAAACAATCGTCCGCGATTAAAAAAAGAATCGCGCATCGAAGACGCGCTGGCGCGTCAACGACGATCGCGTCTACAATATCGTCACCAATTCCCGCGGAAGTTTCAGAATTTGTTGAAGCAGCGGCGATTGAAATGGCGAAACGAGTGGAAGTTATCGAAGTTTCCGTAGAAGGGAGAGAAAAGAACGTCTTGACGTCTTTAGTGCAAAGTAACAAAGTAGAGAACGGCGAGTACCATCCGTACGTTTTACTTCACGGTTTCGACTCCTCTTGCCTAGAATACCGCAGACTGTTCCCTAAGTTAGAAGAAAACGGAGCGGAGGTGTACGCTTTGGATTTGTTGGGATGGGGATTTACGGACGGTTTGGATGATGGCATCGGCGACTATTCGCCCGAGGCGAAGTGTGCGCATATGTACGCGTGGTGGAAACAGAACGTGAATCGACCAATCGTGTTAGCCGGAGCGAGTTTAGGTGGAGCAGCGGCGATTGAGTTTGCCAGTCGACACCCGGAAGCGGTGGCGAGGTTGGTATTGATCGATGCGCAAGGTTTTATCGATGGGATTGGGCCGATGGGGATGTTGCCGACGCCGATCGCCAAAGCCGGGGTTGATATTTTGAAAACGAGATGGTTGAGGTCGGGCGCGAATAAGATGGCGTATTTCGACCAAAAATACGCGACAGATGACGCACAAAATGTCGGGAGGTTACACACGCTTTTACCGCAATGGAATGACGCGACTTTAAGTTTCATGCGATCCGGCGGGTTCCGTGTCGTGGAGAAGATCCCGCAGTTGAAGACGAAGACGATGGTGTTGTGGGGAAGAGGCGATAAGATCTTGGATCCAGAAAATGCGGAGAGGTTTGAGAGAGAAATTAACGACTGCGAGTTGGTGTGGGTGGAGGAGAGCGGGCACGTGCCACATTTGGAGCGGCCTGATTTTACGTGCGCGCAGTTGTTGAGATTCGGGATGAAGTGAAAATTTGTAAGATTATTATTCATTGTCGTCGTTGTCACAATCGACTAATTCGGTACGCTACCACCATTACCGGCGGTATTTGTATCCTCGTCATCGTTTTCTTTCATCAATATGAAGTTCATGGCAAATTGTGGTGTGCCGTTTTCCGGTACTTTGAATATGGAATCCGATCCGTCTTCTCGAGGAAAGAGGTCCAAGCCCGGCATCATCCACATTTTGCCGATGTACACGCCAGGATACACCTCTCGAATCTCGTCCCGAAACTTGCTAAACTCGTGACCAAACTTGGAGCAGTTGATACCGACAGCTTTTTGTCCATCATAAATCGACGTCGAATCGTACTGCACGTCGCCTTTATACAACTCAATAGGTTCGTTCAATCCCAGTAAAGCGTTGACGATTGGCCCGTAGCTTAATTTTATTCTGTTCGTTACCGTCGTCGTCTCTGACCCGTCGATTACATCGATTTCTTCCCTGAAGCATTTACCTCTCCATGAATTAAACGTCAAAGTGCGTCGTATCCCGTAAAACTTTGCAATCGTCGTCTTCCAGTCGTTCCCTAAAATACACCCTCGATAACACCCTTCCGGAACGGTCTTTCCGTCCATGGTCGAACTTTGAATATAAGCGTCGTCGAACGACGATTGATTAAACTCTCTCACAAACGCGTCTGATCGACATAAAGCATCGTGCACGTTCGAATCGATATCCGAAAAATCATCCACGCCGTGTTCAATCCTCGCAAAACCTTTCTCCGTGGATAACACGTTTGCGAGTCTCGTGAGGGTGTTGGCGAAGTTGCTCTCCGAATTGGTTTTTGGCAACGATTGATGTTTCTCTTCAATTTCCATTCGCTCAATCTCTCGATTCTCGGCGCCGCGCGAAGAGAGTAAATCGACGACATACCCCCACGCCAAGTTGAAGAGCTTTTCGTTAAACGTAGACGGCGGAGGCGGTGGAGGTAAAGTGTTGTACGAAGGCGCGTTCGCGTCTGCTCCGTTCGAGGCAAAACTGGCACCTCCCAAAAGTTTCCTCCCCCAAAAAATCGTCGCGTCGTCCGCGCGTATCGAAATCGTCGTCCGCGCGAAAGCGAAAACAAAAACGACGAGATAACGACAAAAACGACGAATACGCGTTCCTCCTCCTCCCGAACAATACGAGGGACGACGACGACGACGACGATGACGATGATATCGTTTCGGCAAAAAAGTATTCATTGTTTGTGTGTTATTTAATGTGACGTGTATTTTTTTCCTCTTTTTCCCTTTTTTTCGCTCTCTCGTGTCCACGAACTTTTATTATGTCCTCAAAAGAAGAAGTGGGGAAATACAACCGTCGCAACTACATCAAAACGCGCAAAAAGGCTGCGCAAAGAAGATGCCGCCGCTCGCGCGGGGCACCGCCGTCGTCGGCGCGCACCCGTCTCGATCGAGCAGAGCGAAGAAGCGAGAGGCGCGGTCGAGGACAAAGAGACGGCGGCGACCGGTGACGGAACGATTGGATCTGCGAGGGAAAGATGGACACGATACGCTCGACGTATCCGCCCCCACGCGATGCGGGAAGGCGAAAGAAAACGCGGAGATGCGCGTGCGATACGACAGCGAGAAAGATAATAAAGGACACGCGACGAAGAGGGATTCGAGTGAGATTGGATTCGACGAGGACGATGGAAGGCTAAAAGTGATTGAAATTCTACAGTCGCCAGAAGAGAAGTGTCCGAAACAGTTATCGGGCGCGTGGTTTCGAAAGCGAGTTGCGATGATAACTGCATCGGATGTTGGAGTGATTCTAGGTCTAGAAAAGAGAAGAGGTTTAACGGGAGAGAAAATCATAGAGAACAAGTTTAAAGAACGAGAGAGATACGAGAACACAATGGGTGAGCGTCACGATAACAGAATGGCAATTTCGCCGGCGATGAATAAAGTACCGGCGACGAAACACGGTGATTATTACGAGAGCATCGCATTAAAACACTATGAGACGATCACGGGAGAAACCTGTCACCCGTTTGGGCTAAAAACGCACGACGACGAACAGTTTTCGTTCCTAGGCGCTTCGCCGGATGGTTTGACTGAAAGCGGGAAAATTGTAGAGGTTAAGTGTCCGTATACGAGAAAGATACAAAAGGAAACGAGGTGCTTGGAACATTATTCGCAAATACAAACTTTATTGGAGGTTTTTGATCTAGAAATTTGCGATTTCGTGCAGTTTAAACCAAGTGGAAAAGGGACCGGGCACAGCGGGGACGTCTCGAGACCGAAGATGTTGATTGAAACCGTGAAAAGGGATCGCGCGTGGTTTGAGAATCACAGGAGGGAGTTGTTGAAGGTGTCTAAGAAATTGCCGATGCCGTTATTGTAAAATAAGATGTAGCGTAGAAGGAATAATTTAGGTTTGTTGATTGTTGATGTGTATATGCCACGCGTTGTATTCATATATTATTACCCGTTAAACCGGTATTATAAATATTACAGTTCATCCTTTTCCTTCTCTTGCTTTCAAATAACCGGGCGAAATTCTGCCGGCGATGGCGCTTTCTTGATCGCCTCTCTTAACTTCTCCGTCGCGAATCGTCCGGCGCGATCGTCTTTGGTATACTTAGTCCCTTTCATAGCCGGACCAGTCCAAAACATAGCTCGCGGAATGACCTCTAATTTTGCGCCGTTCAATGTCAATCGTGAGAGAATCTCCCAAGTGTCGTAGCCGTCTGAGTGACTTTTATCGAATAAGACCAAACCGGCGTGTTTGATTAACGAGTTCAAAGTGACCATGAATACCGGACCACCGATACAGTTTCTCGTCGTGGCCACCGGAAATGCTGCGCCTAGAAACGGCTGAAATTGTCGCATATTCGCCGACGTCAATTTTCGAATTTCGGCATCATCGGCGAGCGCAGAGCTCCCGTCGTACACATGCGAGAACGAGGTCACGATGTTCGCATCGAACCTAAACAATGCGGATTGAAATACGCGCAACGCGTGCGGCTCCAACACGTTTCCGGCATCCACAAATGCAATTTCGCTAAAACCGTTTTTCTCTCTGTTCAAGATGGCCGTTTTGAACGCAAAGTTGCGGCAGACTGCTAACGAGGCACCAACCTTTTCAACTAAGCTCAAATCATAGCCGAGATTTTTGTTTTCTTCGTCCACTTGAACCGCCGGATTGCGTTCGCTCGAGGTACACACGACGACGGCTTTCGGTTTCACGTGTTTTTGCTTGGAAATCGATTTCAACGTTCTCTCGAGTTTTTCATCAACGTCTCTCGTGGCAACGACGACGAGTACACCTTTTGAGACGTTGCGCGCTCTCATATCGACGACGTCGAGAACCATCTCAGATTCCTCGGTGATTTTCTTCATTCTTCGAAGCACCGAGGCGCCTGGAGAGGATGACAATGATGATTTTAATGACATTTCGCGAGAAATGGCAACATCTTTGTGAAATTCCATCCATCTCTGTTCGTTTTTGATCATATCAACGGCACTTTCAAAGGCATTCATGACGAAGCCATGGTCTAAAATCTCACGCAATTTTTCCGACAACGCGTTGACAGAATTTCTCGGGAACAAAATGTCAAAGTCGTCCTTCTCTCCTTCTCGTTTTGAAACGACGTTTCTCCTTCGCTTTATAAGTTCAGGCATGCCACCGGCATCCGAAGCGATGAACGGCGCGTTCACGCCGAACAACTCAAACACGCTCAACGGTGAATTTTCCACTAGTGAAGGCAACACCGCCAACCGTTTCTTTCCTTTCTCAAGTAAATACCGCAACGCTTCCGCAGAGTTCTTCTCCGTGAAGATGTTCACTTCTGTAAGTGTCGCTCTATTTTTCTCTTCCCGCCACAGGCGTGAACGACGCTCGACGAACCGTTTCGACGGTTCGCGCGCGATATTGTTTCTATCTGAACCCAAAAAAGTTACTTTGAACGGTTTCACGTCGAGTTTACGAAGTAAAGCGTCGACGGCGTCGCAGAATAAGACCACACCTTTTCGCGTTTCTAAGCGTCCAAAGAAAACAAACTCCTCAATTGCTTCGATGATGGCCGCTTCTTTGGTTTCTTCTTCTTCTTCTTGATTTTCATTATCACCATCCTTTCTCTCTTCTACACCCCCTACAGCTTCTACGTTCTCTTCTACGTTTTTCTTTCTTCCTAATTTTTTCCTACTAAACCACGACAAAATCTTACTTCCTATGGTTTCCTTCTTTTCTATTACTTCTCTTGCGCTCTTTTCTTTTTTCATGCCCAATCTATGTCTCACGTACTTCTCCACGTCCAAAGCCTCTCTTACGGCCTGTTTCGCCTCCAACGGCAAAATATACGGCTGCACGAAGGCGTTGTCCGCGATTGTCCATCCCGCCTCTCCTTCCATCCAATTTAACAAATACTCGCTCGGAGACACCACCACGTCTGCCAACTCCACGCTTTTCATCTCCAAAAAATGACTTTCTAAATCTTCTACCGATTCAATCGTCTCCTCGTTCGCTTTCCGCGCCCAAAGCAAAGGTCCATGCGTCATTACCATCATCAACGAATTCTTCAATCCTAAACCGCTCTTCTTGTGCAACAAACTGTAATACCCGATCCCTTGCCAATCCGCGAAGTGTATCACGTCAAACGGTGTGTTTGTCTTCGATTGTTCCAACAAAATCCAATCTAAAACCGCATAAGACGTCGCCGCGTGGTAGGTTATCCCCGAGACACGATGCGGCGGAAGCGGCACTAAGTTTACTTTCAACTGGTCTTTGTAATACTCTTGCCATCTCGTAAATGGATCAACATTTGTCTTCGTTTCGTTGTTTTTCGCATGCTCACGGGCAATCTTCCCGTGCACTTTCCGTCCTTGCGTGTACAATAGAGTCACGTTGAATGTTACGGATGTTCCTTCTTCTTCTTCTTCTTCGCTCGACAAAACGTTCGCCAGAGATGTGTAAAAGGTCCCAATCCCACCGTTCGGGACAATGCCCGCAAACTCCGAGCAGACAATGACGACTCGCGAGACTCGAGCCTTTGTCGTTTCCAAAGAGACCCATCCGTCTCCTATGTCTTTTCTTCCCGGCGGTGTTCCTTCGATCTCCTTCCTTTTCCCGAATATCGTTCCACGGGGTCCGACGTCGCCAGACGCCTCCTTCAACGCCGGCAAGGACGGTCTCTCGTTCCCCAAAACGCCCGACGTTTCCGCGCCCGCGACGCGTGGGAACGCCGTCATCGGCGACAACGACGCCCACCCGAGCGAGACGCACGCGACGAAAAGGATGGCGGCGACGACTATGATGTTTTTCTCGTCGCGCCCCGACCATCGTTTTCGAAGAGAACGCATTCCCGAAAATGTATATCTGTTCTCTCTCTCTCTCTCTCGTTCAATGTGCCATCATTTCGCGCGCCGCGAGACGGTGTATCGAGTCCTTTTCGGCGGGTTTGCCCTCTTCTTCTTCTTCTTTTTCTTTAAGAGTCGATAAAATAAAGCGCTTTTTGCGTGGTCCGAGGAGGGGAGGTGTGTCGCGTCGACGATAAAGGAGAGCGTTGTTCAAAGGTTGTTTCACGACGACAAAATGATGTCTCTTTTTTTTCCAAATTCTTTTCTTCGACGAAAAAAAGAATCTGGGAAAAAGTCGAGAAAAATTCAAAAAAAAAGGTCCCGACTTTTTTTTTCCGCACTTTTATTAGACACATGACACGGGAGTAAAATCATAATCGAGCACGATCTTCGTATGCATCGTACCAACCTTCCGCGCTGATTTGATGGGCGAATACGTCGTTCTTCGCGTCGATATAGACGAAAATAACGAAAAGGTTCAAAAATCATACGCTTTTGACAAAGCGTATGATTTTTGAACCTTTCCGTAAAAATAATACACGTCAGCATTACGCACACCACCCGAGGTACTACTCCACCGAGAGAGAATAATAATAATAATAATAATAATAATGTCGACGTCGTCGTCGAGCTTTGCCAAGCGCTTGGAAACGATCGAAAGGACCTCCCTCGCTCGGGGAAAGAAAGGTTCGACAAAAAAAGGGCTGAATCTGCGATGCGTGACCCTCGCATTCGGCGAGGAGAAACGCCTGATCCGAGAAGCCGTGCGATTCCAAACGAAAAGAGGACGAAAACAAGGAAAGTTGGCGACTCTGTGTCAAAAAGGGACGATGGTGGAAAACAGGAAGATGATCTTTCTCGCGGTCGCGCACGCGCTGGCGACGCTGATCATCTGGCAGCACTTCTTTTACGTGAAATATCGCGTGCAAGAGGCGAAGGTGCCGGACGGCGCGAACTTGTACTGGTGGAAACGATTGACGCCGCCAATTGAATTTGGAGCGATGCACGCGATTCTGTTTCAGATGGCGTTGTTACCGCTGACAATGGCGCGACAGACGGTCGCCGCGTTATCGAATACGTATATCGGACGCAAGTTCGTGCCTTTGCACAAAGTGGTCGCGATGCACGTGCATCTGGGATACGTCATGTGCAGTTTCGTTTTCGCCGCGACAATTATCTTTTTCGCTTTCTTTGGTCAAGGGTGCGCGCAGCAACGTTCGGGGAAGGAACCGTCACCGAATGGCGTTCGGACTTTTTGTAAGAAAATGACGAGCGAAATCATGGCCACCGGTCTTGCGATAACGGGGTGTTTAATTCTCGTCGCCGTGACTTCATACATGCGAAACAGAATCAAATATGAAATCTTTTACTACGTACATCATTTGGTATTTGTCATGTTCTCGCTTGCCATAGCGCACACGTTGGATGACAAGTTCAGACGTGGACAAGTGAGATCGCAAAACTTCAAATGGTTCAGCGCGTCGTTGTTGTGGTATCTTACTGACAGATTTCAAGCGTCTTTCTCCACGCGCGAATGCGACGTCGAAGAATGTAAAGTGTTCGGTGATGATTCAGATGAGTCGCGAAAAGTGGTCAAATTGCGACTCACTCGACCCGCAACTTTCGTCTTCCGTCCCGGTCAATATGTGTTCATCGCCATTAAAACGATCGATTTGCATTGGCATCCGTTCTCCATTGCTTCTGATCCGCGCGAAGAAACGATTGATTTCTACGTAGAAGTTATGAGCACCTCGAAAGTGGACGGTTCAGACAGTTGGACGCATAAGCTTTGGCGAGATGCAAAGGATGGCTTAGTAACGAAAGTCTCAATCAATGGTCCGTACGGCTCGGGATTCAACGACATAAGTGATCGAACACAAATCTTGGGCATCGGTTCGGGTACTGGAATAGTTCCGATGCTCTCTTTGTTAAAGTCTCATATGAATTCCCTGTTACTAGGGGAGCCTGCGATGCACCTCAGAGCGCGCGCCGAAACAGATGCAGCAAATCGCCATTTTGCCGAAGAATACAGCAAAGAATCTCGTTACGTCGCGCAACCGTTGGTAAATCTCGCGTCTGCGGTTTTCCACGGGGGACGAAAACAAATCGTGGATATCCCCCAAATCCCTGCCAATGGAAAAGTTGCGCTCGGAGCGATACAAACGCGTTGGCGTCGCAAACAGCTGGAGAAAAAGACGGACAATGCTACGAAGAATTTTTTTGAGAAAAAATTCCGCAGAAGTATGTTGTTCGAGGCTTCGCAAGTCGTACAAATCGCTTTTCCGTTACTCGATTTGGCAGCAGTTGGTTTGCTGATTTCGTTCTACGTTAACGGAGATATCGCCACGCAAGCCATGCGCGAGGTACCACTTTGGATCCTTTTGGTCAATTTGGTATACTGTTTTATAAAATGGTGCTTTGAAACAATCAACGAACCGCTGTGGTACATCGATATGCTCTTCACGATGACTTCCGCACTATCGTTTGGATTCTGGTACCGAATAATTCACGAAGAACGAAGGCTCTGGACTTTACCCGCCGTGTGGGGATACGCTGCTCTCTCGCTTTACCGAGCTTGTCGTACACTGAGTGGTGTTTCTTTGACTGGTAAAGCGGAATCTGGCGCCGTATCCTCGTTTCTCGCCAAAACTGGTCAAGATAAAAACATCACCGAAAAGCTAACTATCGTCATGGTTACTCCCCAAGCTGATTTTTGCGCGGTGATCTGTAACGATTTGAACGAGACGTACGAGAAAGCTTACAAGGTGTACGGCGAATCGTTATCGAAATTTATCGAAATTCAGGTATATTGTACCAGTAAGGATGCGACTGAAACCGACGAGCTCTTGCGTATGACGAGCGCCACCGCGCTCGGCAAAAGCGGCGCGCTCTGTCTCCATCGACCAGATTTCGAAGCGCTCACGCAAGCACCTTTAATGACTCAAGTCACGCGCGACTACTGGGAGGGACGACCAAAATTCACGTCATCTGTCATCATATTCTGCGGAAGCACCAGGCTCGGCTTCACAATCTCCAACGCCATCTTCGACGCCAAGATGCGTTTTAAAGTATTCATCGGCTCTAACCACGTCCTCGATTTCATGCAAGAAAACTACGGCCAAGCGACACCGATAAAATCGCGTGGCGTGTCTACAACGATTAGAGAGGTGAAAACGGTGTAAAATGTGACGCGATACCCGCTTCTACGCGCGGTACCGCGGTTTCGGTTTTTGCGCCGCCATAATATGTTACTCTATTTTTACGAAGATTACCAATTTCACGAGGCATCGTGATTATATTATCACCGGCTTGTATCACCGGCTGGTACTTATAAACTTTTTAATGACTTAATAACTTAACATGTAACTTACAGGTATGTAATAATGAGTACCATGGTACTGGATGTCGTCTAAACTCTACGCGTATATAATTTAACGCACACGTCACAGCACTCGTTTTGCAAAGTCATTTTTTTGAATTTTTATTGAAGTCCAAAAACTCGCTCTCTTTGGTGGGTCATTTTTCAAAATTCTCTCGCCCTCAACAAGGTCGTCACTTTGCCCCCTCTCTCTCTCGCTTTTGTGACGCGAAACGCAAACTTTACGCGCGTTCTGGACGACGACGACGAC
>MDTG01376924.1_pt1 | contig 13256 bp, 14 predicted proteins | sample 811421 | NCBI WGS metagenome assembly MDTG01 (sample SAMN05326645, study PRJNA326480) | marine metagenome | isolation source: seawater | place: Pacific Ocean: South East | collected 2011
AGAACTTCAATAGTTTGTCCTGAGTAAGATTTGATAACATCACTTGGTCTAGTAGCCATGTTGCCTATATGATTTTCAACAAGACCCACTACTCCAATGGCGTTTACTTTAGCTTTTCTAATGGCGAGGGTTTTCATTAAGCCAACTACTACGCCAGAACCACCCATATCATACTTCATTTCTTCCATTCCACTTGAAGGCTTTAATGAAACGCCACCAGTATCAAATGATACTCCTTTGCCAATGAATGCTACTGATTTTTTCTTTTTATTTTTATGTCCTTTCCATTCCATAATTGCCAGCTTAGACTCGTGCTCACTGCCTCGTCCGACACTTAAAAGCGATCCCATTCCAAGCTTTGTCATTTCTTTTTCACCAAGAATAGTCACCTTGACTCCATACTTTTCTAATGAAGCAGCATTTTTAGCAATTTCAGGTGGTGTCATCACATTTGGTGGTTCCGTAACTAGGTTTCTAGTCAATGTAACGCCTTCAGTTAATGCTTTTACATTAATATAATTTTTTTCTAAACGGGTATGACTTGATGAAGATAATTTAAACTTAGTTGACTTAGGTAGTTTATTTGCCCCATCTTTCTTAGTTTTTTTCTTTTTATACTTATCAAATTTATATGATGCTAGAGAAAAACCTACCATTAGTTCAGTTGTGGAATTTACAAAACTTATTTTTGATGAAACAACTCCATCGGGATAGAGAATAACTTTATTTTCCTTATAAAATGATAATAGAGAGAATATATGACCCCCTAAAATTTGAAAATCTCTTATTTGATATTCCTTAAACTTCTTAAGTTTAAAAACATAGAGCTTTGCCAATTTTAAATTTTCAGGCTGATGAATAGTTATATAATCAAAGTTCTTTGAATTTCTCTGTTTAAAAGACTCGTCAGCACTTAAAATTTTTGAGATGTATTTTTTAGAAATCTGATCTAATTTTTTACCAAAACCGATCAGTCTACAGTTTTGATCACAAAAAATAACTCCTATATGATCCTTTTCTTGTCTTAAACTATTGAATTGTATGTCCATACTTATATACCTTTAACAAAATATTGATATAATTGGGAAAATGTCAAAATTTAATATATACATAATTCGAGAAATTTCATTAAGTTTTGTATTTCTAGCTATTCTTCTTACTGGAATACTATGGCTTGGTCAAGGACTTAGGCATATTGATCTTCTTACAACTGATAATATTTCGTTTTCATCATATTTATCTTATATTGTCATGCTTCTTCCGAAAATAACTAGTTTAACTATTCCGGTATCAATATTTTTAGCTGTTTTTGCAAATTTGAATCGTATTAGAAAAGATAGTGAATTAATTATATTATGGGCTTCAGGAGAAACTAATTTTCGTATCTTACTTAAGCCTATATTAATAATTTCATCATTAATCTTTTTAATTTTATTAATAATAAATTTATTTATTACACCTCATTCATTAAATGAAATAAGACAAAAAATAATAGAAATAAGATCTTCCGGAATTAATTCTTCCATACTTAAAGAAAAAAAGTTTGTTTCACCCACAGATCAATTAACAATATTTATTCAAAAAAATGAAGGTGAAATGATTGAAAATTTACTTATACATGATCTCAATGACGCTGTAAAACCTCAAACCTATATAGCTCAGAAAGGTGAATTTATTTCAAATAATAAATCAAAAATACTTAGATTATACAATGGCAGTATCCAAATATTTAATACCTCTGAAAATAGGATTTCTGAAATTAACTTTGATACCTATGATCTTGATTTATCTCCTTACAACAAAAATGAGTCAAATCATAGATATGCAGATGAACTATTTACAAGCGAAATTATAAAAAAAATAGCAGGAAAAAATATTAAATATTTTAATAATGAGGAAAGACAACAATTTGCAGAAATAAATAACAGGATTATTTCTCCAATTTACGTATTATGTCTATCAATATTGCCCTTATTAGCTTTAAAATTTGTAAGTACACCTAGCAAAAATTGGTTTATTCCTATTATAATTATTTCAGTTGCTGCCCTATTAATTAAAGTGATAGAAATTTCTTTGTCAAATCTTCTCATTGAAAATAATAATCTTGTTTATTTAAATTATATATTGCCATTAATTTTTTTATTAATTTTTATTTTCATTGTGCGAACTGATCAATTAAATTTTAAACTTAAAGATTTATGATTTCAAAATTAAACATATATCTAATTAAGAATTTTCTTTTATCTTTTATTTTGGTGTTTGTAATTTTTTCTTTACTCTTAATTATAGGTGATTTTGTTGAACAATTTAGAAAATCGACAGGAAAGAACGTTCCTTTAAAGATTATAATGCAACTATCTCTTTTTAACTTTTTTAGTTTAATAACTTTTATTATTCCTACTGTAGCATATTTCGGATCTTTAATAGCTGCAATTTTATTAATAAGGAACTCAGAACTAATTGTTATCAGTGCATCTGGATTACCTATTTCAAGAATAATAATGCCTGCAGTTATTCTATATTTTCTTATTGGAGTTTTTTTTGTAGCAATTATAAATCCTCTTTCGTCAGTTTTTTACGATAAATATACTGAACTAGAATATCAATACATAAATAAGTCGGACAAATTTGCATCTATAACAAAAAATGGTCTTTGGTTGAAACAGTTTAATCATGAAAAAAATATGTCTAGTATACTCTACGCTAAACAGATTTCAAACAATGGAAGAGTCTTACATAACTTTATGCTATTAGAGTATGATGAAAATGGAACATTTAATGGAAGATTAGATGGAAAAAAGGCAGTTCTTAATAACAAAATTTGGAAAATGAATGATGTTCAAATCACACCAAAATATAGCCCAGCAAGTTTTCATGAAAGTGTTAGTTATTTAACGAATATAAACCCAAACGACATAACTAATAGTTTGTCCTCACCAGATAGTCTTTCGGTTTGGAGGATGGGAAAATTTATTAAATTTTTAGAAGATCTTGGTTATTCGGCAAGAGACTTCAAGATTTATTATTTTAATTTACTTATGATGCCTTTGTTTATGTCATGCCTCGTAATATTATCAATTTCAATTTTAAAAGAATTCAAGCAAAATGATAAGTATTCTAAAATTGCTTTTATTTCCTTCATACTTATTTTTTTAATATATTTTATTGCTAATCTTTGTGATGCTTTGGGTTCTACGGGACAAATAGATCCTTTTATTTCAAAAATTATTACACCTTTATTAACACTCTTATTGGCTTTTTTATTTTTTCAATTTTCGAATTTTAAAAGGAGAAGAATGATTTAATGGATAGAACCTTTAAAAAAATTATATTATTGCTAAGTCTTTTTATTTTGGCCTTTGTGTTATTTATTAATAATGATTTATCTGCTCAACAAAATGTAAAAATACTAGCTGATAAAATGATTACAGATAAGCAGAAAGATTTCATAGAAGCTTCCGGTGATGTATTAATTATTAACGAAGATGGAACTAAAATAAATGCAGAAAATGTTCTGTATGATAATAAAAATAATAGAGTAACAGCTAATGAAGATGTTGTAGTCCTTGATGCTGAGGGCAATTATTATTTTATGAGTCGTGTCATTACTGATAAAAGCTTGAATAATTTAGTCGGTGATAATGTGAAATCCAGAATGTCAGATGGATCAAGAATAGTTGCTGCAAATATTTCAAAAAAAGAAAATATAACTGTATTAAATGATGCAGAATATACACCATGCAGCGAAGATAGATATTTAATTAAAAATTGTCCTGGATGGAAACTTAGATCTAAAAAAATATATCAAGATGAGAATAAAAAAACAGTTTATTATGATCATGCTAGATTATATTTATTTAATTTACCACTCATTTACCTTCCATATTTTTCTCATCCAGACCCGTCTGTTAAGAAGAGAACTGGTTTTCTTATGCCGACGATTCAGACGGATAAGAATTTAGGAGATCAAATTAGTATACCTTATTTTATAAATTTTGCAGGAAATAGAGATGTTACGATTACTCCAAATATCCAGTCAAAGGCAAATGATTTTTATGAGATAAATTATAGAAATTTAAATAATTATGGTCTCTTTAATATTGACGGAAGTATAGACGATAATTCGAATAATGAAGGTACAAGAAACCATATTTTTCTTGATGCAGATATATTTAATAAATACGGTTCATTAAATGCTTCTCTAAAGACAAGTAACAACGATACTTACCTAAGAAAGAATAAAATTAATCAGCTAACTGTCCATGAATCTGGAATAAAATTCGAAAATGAGACTAATAACACTTACTTTAATGCATATGCATCATCATATAAGCATCTAACCATTCAAAATACTAATCAATGGGAATATGTTTATCCTAGGATACAATATAATATTAATAATATTAATTTTGCTGGATTGAGTGGAAGATTATCATTGAAGAATGATCTTTCTTATCAAAAAAATTTAGATGAGTCTTATATATCTTTATTCTCTTCAGAAGCAAACTGGGATTATGATATGATAAATAGAAGTTCAGGTATATTATTTGATAATGCAGCTACTTTGAGAATAGTTTCGATATCAAACGACAATAAAAGCGAAGGCGACACTGAAAATATTAGATTTTTTCCTCAAATTTCCTCAAAAATTACTTACCCACTTTTCAAATCATTAAATAGCTCAAATCAAACATTAACACCAATATTAATGCCAATTATAGCACCATACAATAACTATACTGATCATCAATCTGTAACTAATAGTAACTTATTTTCAAGAAACAGGTCGTCTTCTATTTTTGAATCAGAGAGTGGGCCAAGAATTAATTTTGGAGTTGAATGGTTTTTAGAACATAAAAATGATTTTGATATTAAAATTGTGGGAGGACAAAGTCTAAAATTTAATAAAAATCGAAATGATACCGCTGAAGAACTTTCAGATTATTATGTCTCATCCAGTATTATATTAGATGATAATAAGTATTTTAATAACTCATTGATTATCGATAAAGATAATAGAGACATTAAAACAAATAATTCTAATTTACTGCTAGCTCTAGATAATTTTAGTCTTGGAGTTGATTATGATTATAACTCTGGAAAATACTTTACTCCTAGTGAACAAATAAGAGTTGGAAGCAAATTTAAATTTTCAAATGACTTTGAATTCAATCTTACGGGTCATAAAAACTTGGATATAAATAAAAATATAGGGTATCAGTACGGTCTTTTATATGAAAATGACTGCTTAGGAGTAGATTTGAATTATTATAGAGATCTTACAAAAGATAGAGATGTTGAGGAAAGTTATGGTTATAGTTTTACAATTGTATTAAAGCCATTTGGTACTACAAAAAAGTATGGAAAAACAAAAGTATTTGGACCTAGACTATGATATTTAAATTTTATAAAAATATATTATACACAGTTATCTTTATTTGTTTTTTTCTGACAACATCTCAATCAGAAAGTACAATAAATCGTATTGAAATTATTGTTAATGACAATGTAATAACTAATTATGATATAATTCAAAGAGTCAAAATAACTGCAATTCTTAGGCGTATTAATATTGATAATGACAATTACAATTTACTTACAAATTCCGTTATAGATGAATTGGTAGAAGAACATCTAAAGAAAGATAAAGTAAAAGAATATGATATTGAGTTTACAAGAGATGAATTTAAAAACCATGAAAAGAGATTTATCGAAAATTTTAATTACGAGAAAGAGGAATTGAATGAGATTTTTTCAATTAATAACATTTCTTACAGAGATTTTAACGACTTATTGGAAATTGATCTTAAGTGGCAAAAATTAATTATTGGTCTTTATCTAAGAGTTACTTCAGCTACTGAGTCTGAAGTAGAAACGATTTTAAATTCTAATTCAAATTTAACAAAGGAACAGGCTAAAGATATTATTCTTCAGAAACAAATAGACATAAAAAGTGACAAGCTTTTAAAAGATATGAAAAGTGAATCAACTATTGAATACAAAAATTAACATATTTGCAAAAAAGTCTTTAGGTCAAAACTTTATACATGACCAAAATTTTCTAGAAAAATTAGTAAATAATATACAATTTGAAAAATTCTCGGATTTGGTAGAAGTTGGCCCTGGTAAGGGAGCGTTGACTGACAAGCTGCTTGAAAGAAGTTTTAATAAAATATTTTTGATTGAAAAGGATGATAGGCTTATTGAATATTTGAAGAAAAAATACCTAAATGAACGACGAGTTAATATTATACACTCAGATGCTTTAAAAATCGATTATACGAAAATTACTAAAAGTGACAAAGTAACAATAATTGGAAATTTACCATTCAACATTTCTAGTCAGCTACTAGTCAAATGGCTTTCTTCTAACAAATGGCCACCTTTTTATTCTAAAATGTATCTAATGTTTCAATATGAGTTGGGGGAAAGAATAATTTCAGAAAAAGATAGTAAAAAATATGGACGAATCTCCGTTCTATCTCAGTCAAGATGCGATATATCAAAGGTTTTGATTGCTCCATCTAGCATTTTTAACCCTAAACCAAAGGTTAATGGAATAGTTCTTGAATTTATACCAAACAATAATTCTAAAGATCTTAATTTTGAGAATTTAAGTAAAATTCTAGAAATTGCATTTAGAAATAGGAGAAAAAAAATAAAAAACTGTATGAGAGAATATAGTTCATTTTTCAATAATTGGGAAAAAATCAAAGATTATAGACCAGAAAATTTAGGTATTGAAGAATACTGTGAATTAGCAAAAAAATTTAATTAATTTTCGCCCGTTCTTTTTTAATCACGGTTACAATATCAGAAACACACTTCTCTAAGTTGTCATTTATAATAACGTAATTGTAGTCCTTAGTATGTTCAATGTCTCGAGTATATTCGCTCATTCTTTTTTTAATTAGATTCATATCATCTCCGGTTTCAAGGGATCTTTTTTTAAGTCTTTCATACACAACTTCCTTTGATGGAGGTTTTATAAATATTGTTACTAAGTTAGAAATTTTAGTTTTAGATATTTGGCTAGCACCTTGCCAATCAATATCAAATAAAACATCATTGCCATCATCTAAAATTTTATAGATTGATTTATAAGATGATCCGTAATAATTATCGAATACTTTTGCATATTCGATGAAACTTTTGTTGTAAATTTTTTTTTTAAAATCATCGAGAGAAATAAAATTATAATCAACTCCATTTATTTCATTGTCCCTTGGTTTTCTTGTTGTCTCAGAAATAGAAAGTTTAATTTTTTTATCTAATTTTAAAATTCTATTACATATTGTTGTTTTGCCTGCACCCGAAGGTGAGGAAATTACAATGATCAACTGTTTTTTAAAAAAATTATTATTCATTAAAATTTGAAAACATCAATGAAACATTAGTGCCACCAAATCCAAAAGAATTAGAGATAACATTCTTAAGTTCTTTACTTTGTGTTGTTTTCTTTATTAAATTTACTTTATTTGTTGGTATTTCATTATCCAAATTAAGATTAAATGGTAATAAATTTTCATTTAATGCACAAATGGAATAAATAGCTTCGACTGCACCAGCAGCACCCAATAAATGACCAATTTGTGATTTTGTTGATGAAACAAGTATACCGCTAGTATCATGAAATAATCTTTCTAGCGCCTCTATTTCAGCCTGATCACCTGATGGTGTTGATGTTCCATGAGCATTAACATATTGTATTTCATTAATATCTATAGAGGCGTCATTGATGCAATTCTGCATTGCTCTATAAGCTCCATCACCTTTCGGTTCTGGTAAAGTGTAATGATAAGCATCCGATGACATTCCGTATCCTTTAACTTCACAATAAATATTTGCCTTACGAGCTTTCGCATGTTCAAGTTCTTCTAATACTAGCGATGCAGAGCCTTCGCCCATAACAAATCCGTCTCTATCATGATCGAATGGTCTAGATGCCTCCGTAGGTCTATCATTAAAGTTTGTACTCAACGCTCTACATGCAATAAATCCCTCTATTCCTATCGGACATATAGTGGACTCTGATCCTCCAGTAAGCATTATATCTGCTTGACCGTGTTGAATTAATCTAAATGCCTCACCAATGGCATGCGCAGAAGAAGCACATGCGGAAACAGTTGAATAACTAGGGCCTTTTAGATTATATTTAATAGACAAATATCCTGCAGGCATATTGATGATTCTTCCCGTAATAAAAAATGGGCTTATTCTTTTATTGTTATAAAAGTCAATTGCAGTGTTCTCTATCCCTGGAAGTCCACCCATACCAGATCCATAAATACAACCTGATTTAAGACTTAATTCTTCGCTTATTTCAAGTAACCCACTACTTTGAATACATTCAGAACTTGCAGCTAGAGCATATTTAATAAAATCATCAATTTTTTTAATTTCTTTTTTTTCTATCAATTCGTCTTCTATGAATGCTCCTTCTATATTTTTTTCCCTAGGAACTTCACAGGCTATCTTGCATTTGTAATTTGAAGCATCAAATATTTGAATTTGACTTGCTCCGGAAATACCTCTGGTAAGCTGAGTCCAGTTGTGAGTAACACCACAACCTAAAGGGGTCACCATACCCATTCCGGTTACAACAACTCTTCTCATAATTTTTTTTGATACTTTGTTACGAATCTAGGTGGGAAATAGCATCTCCAACAGTTAAGATTGTCTCAGCTTTTTCATCAGGGATTTCAACGTCAAATGCTTCTTCAAAAGCCATTACAAGTTCAACAGTGTCTAAACTGTCGGCACCAAGGTCATCTATAAATTTTGCATCATCAGTAATTTTTGCCATATCATCTATACCAAGATGTTCTGCTATAATCTTTTTTACTTTATCGGATACTTCACTCATAAAATTGCTCCTAAATTATAAATATATTCCTATCTATTACCTAAATACTCACATTGTCAAGCCGCCATTAACGCGAAGTATCTGACCAGTAATATACGATGATTCTTCTCTGGTAAGAAAAAAAACTGCATTAGCCACATCTGAAGCTTTGCCTATTTCACCCATGGGTATATTTTCCACCAATTTATTGAGGGTAACTTTATTCACACTTTCAATAATTTCAGTTTGAATAAATCCTGGTGCTACACAATTAACTGTGATGCCTCTTTTAGCAACCTCATTCGCTAATGTTCTTGTAAATGCTTCTAGCGCACCTTTAGAAGAAACATAGTTTGCTTGGCCTGCATTCCCAATTTTTGCCGCTTCTGAAGAAATACTTACAATTCTACCCCATTTATTTTTCATCATTCCTTTCAAAACGAGTTTAGTAAGATGAACATGAGATAAAAAATTAATATTCATAACATCAAACCAGTCTGACTCTGACATTCTTATGAAAAGATTGTCTTTTGTTATTCCCGCATTATTTATTAATATATCTATTAATTTAAAATCTTTGCTTATTTTTTCATAAGTTATATTTATTTCCTCTTTTAATGACATGTCGCAACAATAAGTCTTAATTTTATCATTATAGAGATTATTCAAACTTTTAAGTTTTTGAGCATTAGTTCCAAGGGCACATATATTGTATCCTTTAGAATGGTAAATATTAACTAATTTTGAGCCTATCCCTCCAGTTGCTCCTGTTATCAAAACATTTTTCATATCAAAAGGCTTTCTAATTTCGTCAAATCCGAAATTTTTCCAACTGATACAACATTTACTCCATTTGAACTCCTCTTCAATAAATTTGTCAATGTTTTGCCAGGACCAATTTCAACAAAGATATCAATATTATCTTTCAAAATGTTTTGCATAGTTTCTCTCCACCTAACTCTACTCACAACTTGCTGTGCAAGAAGTTTTTTTATAAATTCAACATTTGTTTTTTCAGCTGTAACATTTGAATAAAAAGGATATAAAAATTCATCAAAATTAAAATCTTCAAGCGCAGACTCAAGAATGTCTGAGGCCTTGCTAATCAAATTTGTGTGGAAAGGTGCACTTACAGGTAATTTAATAGTTTTTTTAATCCCTAGCTCTTTATAATTTTGACAAAAGTAATCAATTGCACTCATTTCACCACTTATCACAATCTGTCCCGCAGCATTGTCATTTGCGATGTATAATTTTCCAATTTTATGCAATTCTCTTATTACTGATTTTATTTTAGTTTCTTCTTCTCCAATTACGGCGGCCATTCCACCTGTGCCTAGAGGCATGCTTTCTTGCATTGCATTTGATCTTATTATCAATAATTTTATTGAATCCTCAAAACTTATTGATTTATTGACAACTAAAGCGCTGTACTCTCCTAATGAATGACCAGCAACACAAGTAACATTATGTTTGCTGATAATATTTTTTTCTTCAATATATCTAAAAATTGCAACACTTACTGCCATAATTGATGGTTGTGCGTTTACGGTTTCAGATAATTTTTCAATTGGTCCAGAAAACATAATGTCAGTTAAATTCCTACCAATAACCTCATCAAGAGTTTCGAAAGTATGTTTACACAGTTCTGAGTGGTCATAAAAATCACGTCCCATCCCAATATATTGAGATCCTTGACCAGGAAAAATTAATGCTATATTCATAAAAAGAACTCTTGCTTATAGGATAATAATAGAATATTTATTCAATTTTTATAATAAGAATAATTAAAAATATGGCTCTTTTCGAACACGTTGTTCTTCTTAAGCAAGACTTAAGCTCCTCTGATATTCAAACTGAAATGAAAAATCACGAGCAAATAATCTCTGATCTTAACGGGAGTGTTGTTTCAAAAGAAAGTTGGGGACTAAGAAATTTGGCTTATCCAATTAAAAATAATAAAAAAGCATTTTACGAGCTTTTGAATATCGATATTCCTGGAGAAAATATAAAAAAAATGAATGATAAATTGAATCTTAATGAAAATATAATTAGGTACATCTCTCTTAAGGTAAAGAATTTTGAGAAAGATCCCTCCCCTTTGATAAAGGATGCTGATTGATGAAAAAAAATGATAAGATACATTCCAGTAACTTCAGCTACAAAAATATTTCCTCATTGAGAAGGTATATTTCTGAGAAAGGAAAAATTACTCCGAGAAGAATTAGTTATATTTCAATAAAACAGCAAAGAGATTTATCAAATGCAATTAAGATTGCTAGATATCTAGCTCTTTTGCCATACTCAGGTAGATAAATGCAAGTTATACTTTTAGAGTCTCTCAGTAAACTTGGAAAAGCAGGTGAGATAGTAACTGTAAAATCAGGGTTTGCTAAAAATTTTCTTTTACCCAAGAATAAGGCAATTGTTGCCAATGAAATTAATAAGAAAGATTTAGAAAATAGGTTATTAAAAATTAATTCTGATAATAGTAAAAAAATTGATAAAGCAAATTTACTAAAAAGTAAAATTAATAGCAAAATCTACAAAATTGAAATGGAGTCTAACGAGGAAGGAAACCTCTATGGATCAATATCTCAACAAAATATTGTAAATGCAATTTCAGAAAATTCTGAATTAATTAATGCAGATTCTGTAATTTTACCTCAAATTAAAAAACTTGGTGATTATACTGTCACCTTAAGATTATATGAAGATATCACTGCAGATGTTGGAATCTCAGTAGTAAAGAAATAGACATTATTTATTGTAATATTTATCAGTAGTTTAAAAAAAAATTTTTACAAATTATCTTAAGTTTGAGCTATCAACAATAATACACCACTTGTTAATATCTTTAGAAATATTTTACTGACTTATGAAGATAATAAGAATAATAATCTTATAAATGTCTTCAACAGTACAATTTAAATCAAATAATATTTCAATTAAAGAATTGCCTCATAACATTGAAGCTGAGCAAGGCCTTCTTGGAGCTATTCTAATAAACAATGATATAATTTACGATATACTTGATATAGTTGATGAAAATAACTTCTATGAACCAGCTCACAAACTAATCTTTAACGTAATTACAAAATTTACTTCAAAAGGTCAGCTGGCAAGCCCAATAACCCTAAAAAGTTTTTTTGAAGTAGAAAAAAACTTAGAGGATATTGGTGGTTCTAATTATTTAGCCAGATTAGCAAATTCAGCTGTATCATTAGATTTTGCAAAGAATTACGCACAAATAATTTACGATCTATCAATTAGGAGAAGTCTGTTTGAATTAGGAGGTAAAGTACAATTTGATGCAATTGAAAGCGAAATAAATGTTGGTCCCAACGAACTAATTGAAAATGCTGAAAGAGACTTATATCAAATATCTGAAAAAGGCAGTAGTACTTCAGGTGTTCAAAATTTTACATCAGCAGTAGATGAGGCTATTGCATTAGCAAAAAAAGCTTTTGAGAAAGATAGCAGCGTAGTTGGTTTATCTTCAAAATTTAGGGATCTTGATAACAAGCTTGGAGGTTTTCATCCCTCAGATTTGATAATAATTGCTGGTAGGCCATCAATGGGCAAGACCTCTCTTGCTACAAATATTGCATTTAATATTGCCAAAGAAGCCTTTCATAACAAAGATAAAGACTCTAACATTTTATTTTTCTCGCTAGAGATGTCATCCGAACAATTAGCTACAAGAATTTTGTCAGAACAGGCAAAAATAAGTTCTAGCGACATAAGAAAAGGCAATCTATCAGAAATTGATTTAGACAACCTTGTATCAGTATCAAAAGATATTTTGGAAATACCCTTATTCATTGACGATACACCTGCAATAAATGTTGGTTCTATTGCTTCAAGAGCAAGAAAATTAAAAAGAAAAGAAGGCCTAGGTGCAATAGTTATAGATTATTTGCAACTAGTAAGGCCTTCAAAGTCCTCCCGGAATGAAACAAGAGTATTGGAAATTTCTGACATTACTCAAAGTTTAAAAGCATTGGCAAAAGAATTAAATATTCCTATTATTGCACTCTCACAACTTTCAAGGCAGGTTGAGCAAAGAGATGATAAAAAACCTCAACTTTCAGATTTAAGAGAGTCTGGTTCAATAGAGCAGGATTCTGATGTAGTTATGTTCATATTCAGAGAAGAATATTATCTTGAAAAAAGTGAACCTGCGTTGGGTACTTCTGATTATATTGAGTGGCAACAAAAAATGGAAGAAATTCACGGACAAGCAGATTTGCTAATAGCAAAACAAAGACATGGACCAACTGGAAATATAAAACTCAGTTTTGAGAGAAAATATACTCGTTTTGGAAACTTTATAAGCAATTCTGAATCTGATAGTTATGAGTAATTATGTCTCAGGTGAATACGATCGATCAAAATACAACTCTAGAAA
>MDTG01269362.1_pt1 | contig 13255 bp, 16 predicted proteins | sample 811421 | NCBI WGS metagenome assembly MDTG01 (sample SAMN05326645, study PRJNA326480) | marine metagenome | isolation source: seawater | place: Pacific Ocean: South East | collected 2011
ATGCTTCTATCCCCAGGATTTATAATTAACTTACCACCTTATAAAAATAGATTTAAATCAAAATATATATTCTTTACTGGATCATCATCAGTATTAGCAGTAATTCTACATTCAGTTATATTTAGTGCATTAGCATATGTAGTATTAACTAATTATACATTAGTAAGTTCTACAGTAAGCACTGCATCAACAGTAATACCTCAAACAGTAGAATCATTAAAACCATTAGTTAATCAATTAGCAACACCTATATCATCTTAATTATAAATATATTTTAATCTTCTTTAGATAATTCAAATATAAAATCAAATAATAAATTCCATGCATAATTATCTCTTTGCCAATTATTGTTATTATTTAATTTTAATTTATTAAAATTTATATTAATAATTCTTTTACTATAAATATAATGATCTTCTATATCAGTTCTTAATAAAATAAATGTAATATTATTACTACTATTTATATTATCAAAAATATCCATTATTTGTTTTATTTTTTCATTTGAGATGTTGTCACGTCTTATTAAATAAACTTTATTATTTGATTTTATAATATTTATTAATCTATTATATCTTCTTTTATACTTTAAAATAAATTCATAAATATCATTAAAGCTATATTTAATTGGTAAGTCATGCATAGAAATTAATTTTGATGTATTAAATAGTTTTACAATAGATTTATTATTTTTATATCCTATAAGTTTTATATTTGGAAATGTAAATAATTTATTTATATCTTTAGTTAAAATATCTATTACAGAATCTATATCACATATTAACCAATCAAAAAAATCGGTTTCCTCATTTATATTTAAATATTTACTTATCTGATATCTTACATCACATTCGCTTCCAAATGATATTAATTTAATTGTCATATTATTTTACATAAATTCTTTTTAAACTAGATAAAAATCCTAAATTATTATAATATTTATAATAAATTATTTTATTACTTTTACTCTTATTTATTTTTAAATTTACATTACCATATTCATTTGATCTTAATATACCACTATTATTATAATTTTTAAATGAATCCCATGGCTCATTATCATTATTTAATCCTAAATTATTTTTATCATCACTCCAATATATAACTAATACATTTGCTGGAACACTCACTTTAATATTATAATTAGTATTGTTAGGTATATGATCTTTAATTATATCATAAGGACATGAATATTTCAAATATGGAGATATAAATTTATTACTACTCAATAAATATAATCCACATAAAGTAATAATTATGTATACCAACTTTGGCATATAAAAATGAATATTATCTAATTTATTAATTAAATTAATATCAGAAACTGCCAAAATTCCATAATTAAACGATCCAAATAAAACGATTAAAATAAAAAATAAATATTTTTTATTTTCTAAATATAAATAATTTTTATGACTCATATATAAGTTATAGAAATTATACCTGTGAAGTTAATTTATGTACTAAACTCATTTTTTTAGTACCTTTTTTTTGCTTAGTATTTTTAGTTTGAACTTTTCTTCCTAATTTACTTTCATCTTTTCGAACTTTACTACTCTTTCTAACTTTAGTACCCTTTCTAACTTTACTACCCTTTTTAAGTTTAGTACCCTTTCTAACTTTAGAACTTTTTCTAACTTTACTACCCTTTCTAACTTTAGAACTTTTTCTAACTTTAGAAGTCTTTTTATTATTTTTTTTTGACATTTTTCTTTCTACCATCTTAATTTATATAATATAAAAATTTTATCATATATTAAATTTATTTGTTTATTCATATATATGCAACATAATGATATTATTAATGATATAATAAAGAAAAATGATAAATTATTATTACATAATCGTGAACTTAAATTTAATATATTTGTTAAAAATATATTATTATCTACTTCAATACTAGTAAATATTTTATTTGTTTATAGATTGAAAAAAAATTGAAATATTTTTTTATATTAGATATTTAATTTAATAATAAATTGTATAAATTGTATAATTTGTATAAATGAACGATATTCAAGTAAATATAAATTATTTAGACAATATAAATAATATATTAAATAATGAAAATTTAAATAATGATAATTTAAATAATCTATTAAACAATAATGAAATTTTAAATAATTTAATAAATGTTAATTATTTCATAAATAATAATAACAATCAAAATTTACATAATTATTTAATTAATAATAATATTGATCTGAATAACTATAATGATATTAGAAATCTACTGAATGAAATTATTAATAATTTCAATCAACAAAATGCTGCACAAAACAATGAAATTAATCATAATGTTATACCTGAAAATAATCATCATCTAAATCAAGATCAAAACATAATTGATTTACCTCAAGATAACCAAGATGAAAGAATTATTCCAAGATGCAGTATATGTATGGAAAATATATGTACTAATGTTCTTATTCCTTGTGGACACGTATGTACTTGTAGTCAATGTGGACAACAAATTAATAGATGTCCTATCTGTAGGGAACCATTTGAAAGACGCCAAGCATTATTTTTTATATAAATTATAAAAATTTATTAATAATATCATTTTGTATCCTATTTTTAATTATTATTCCTTGATCAAAATTTTTTATAGAGAATAAAAACCATCTTTTAAATTTATTAGGATATGCATGTTTTACTTCATCAAAATAATACATTATTATATTATCATCTTTAATTAATTCATTTTCCCATACTTTTTTTAAATAGTCATATATATTTTTTAAATTATGATAACTTTGTATTGTTTGCCATATAGGAAATAAATATAAATCATCTATAATCTGTAATTTTTCAATTTCTGCTTTTACATTTTCAATTTTACCAAGATAATTTAATAATATTATTCTTAAATTATCTTTTGGTAATTGATCAATATCACCCATTCTTAAGTGACACTCTATCATTTTATTATCTATTGTTTCAATATTAATACAACCTGTAAAATTTTTAAAATTTTTATTTATAAATTTATTTAAAATTTTAGGTAATTTAACATTTTTTAATAAGCTCCAATATTTAAATGTACCAAATTTATTATTATCAATATAACCATTAAAACAACATATATATTGAATTTTCCCTTTCGTAATTACAAAATCCCAACTATTATGATCTCCTTGTAAAAACTCACACCAAAAATGATTATTATTATATTGTTTCTTAAATTCTTCATCATTATTAACTTTAATCGAATTAATCCCCATTCCCATTAAGTTAATAATTGGCTTTATTATAACAGGATATTTATCAGGTAATATTGGCATAGGAGCGTAAGATAAATTTTGGAATTCACAAATAAACATTTTATTATAAACATAATTTAATCTAGGATACATTAACCAGGCGTCTTCATCATTTTTAGGGCAATAATCATCAATATTTAAATTATATTTTTCTCTTATTTCTTCTCTTAATTCTGATTTTATAGTCATTATTTATTTTATTAATAAAATTTTACTTTTAAATAAACCAAATTTTACAAAAAAAATTGAATGAATTATATTTAAGTAAAATAAATGTAAATTATATATAATGAATTGTAATTTAATGATACGATCTATAAATACAAATTTAATTCAACCTTCCATTTTTAACTTTAATAAAATTATTAATATTACTGATGTAACAGTTAGAGATGGATTACAATCATATAATAAAAATTTAAATGCACGTGATAGATCAACAATTGTCGATTATATATCAGAATTAGGTATATCTGATATTGAGGTTGGATCATTAGTTTCTGATAAAATTATTCCACAAATGAGTAATAGTATTGATGTATTTAAATTATGTATAAATAAAAATCCTAATTTAAATTATCATATGTTAGTTGCTAATAATAATAAAATTAATGATATAATAGATAATAAAATTAAACATATATCTTTTATAACTTCACCATCAGAAAGTTTTAATAAAAAAAATATAAATTGCTCAGTAGAAGATAGTATTAAAAATATAAATAATATGATTGATAAAATTAATTATGAAAGTTATATTAAAGTATATTTTAGTTGTATTGGCGGATGTCCATATGAAGGAGAGGTACCATTATATAAAATTATTTATACTCTATCTCAATTTAATAAACCTAAAATAAATGAATTATGTCTAAGTGATACCTTAGGAACATTAAAATATGAATATCTTGATTATCTTTTAAAAAATATGGATCAAGATATTATAAATAAACTATCAATTCATTTACACCAAATACAAGGATCTAATGAATGGAAAAAAATTGTAGATCTATGTTTAGAATATGATATACGCTCTTTTGACACATCTTTATTAAATCTAGGAGGGTGTCCTGCTGCATTTTCTAAAGAGAAAAAATCTGGAAATTTAAATTTATTTGATTTTGTTGATTATTTAGATTCAATTAATGAACCTCATTTAATTATTAAGGATAAAATTAAAGATATTGAGAATAAAATACAAAATTTAATTTAATTTTATATAAAAATATTATTTAATATATTTATATAATTATTTTAAATAGGATGCATTTTCAATATATGATAAATTTTTAATTATATTATTTAATTTACTTATTAGATTATTAATATCAGTATTTGAATTAATATTATTTTCATCTTTATTTTCACTAATTATTTGATTATAATAAACTTTCAAATCATTATTTGAATTAGCAATAGCTGACTTACCAGAAATTCTATAATTAGATAAAATACTTTCTGATTTCTTTGAATTATCAAACTTTAAATCTTTTTCATCTAAATGAATTTCCAATAAATATCCATTATCAATATATAGTGAAATCCCAGGTACATAAAATAATAAATATTTATTATTACCTATCTTAACATTAAATTTCCTTGCTACCTTTTTATCCTTAAATTCTGGATCATATTGTTCTATTATTGAATAATAAATTGATAATTTAGCTAATGAATAATATTTTTCTAATGTATTACCTTTTAATCCAGGAGAAAATAATGTATAAATGCCATTTGATGATGAGGAATGAGCTGTATCAATTGTTTTTACAGAAAAAGTACCATTATAATTTGTTGTATTTTCTATTTTTAAAATACTTCCTGTTGTAATTGTAGTCATTGATAAACCTTTGCCAACCTCTAATGTTATTCTATCATTTGTTCTATTTTTAAATTGTAATATAGAATCTGCACTGTCATCTGCTGTAATATTTGCAACAGTTACTGATCCTAAGCTAAATTGTTTATACTCTGTTATTGAAATAGCAGCACCTATCATATTTGAAGTATATGGTGTTACTGTTGGTGTAGAACTTGCTCCTTCATCTGCAACACCTAATGTTGAACCAGCATAAAGTTTCAAAGTATTCGATGAACTAACATCTTCTACAACCATACAATAATAATTATAATTAGTTGTACTTTGAATTCTAACAATATCACCAAAATTTAATGTAAATGGTGTTCCAGCATTTGCTGTTATTGTAATAATCCCATTTGTTTCACTAAATGCTAATGTGGCTACTCCAGCTGTTACACCACCTTGTATTACAGTTCCAGCAGATCCAATAAATAAGTTTTTTGATAAAGATTGTGAAACACCTACTGCTACTGTTGTTGATATATCTGTATTACTAGTATATGGTGTTATTATAACAACAGGATCATCTGAAGTTGTATTATTAGATGCTAAATTATTAGCATTAAAAGTTGTTGTATTACCTCCATATAATTTTATTACAGTATCACTAGTCGCTTCTGCAACTAACCAATATCCATTATAACTTGATACACTACATCCTTCTATTTTTATTATAGAAGATGTTGTATATCCATTAAATGCTGTACCTCCACCTGCAGTAACAGTTATTTGACCATTAACATCACATGACAAAGTTATAGAACTTACATTTGATGTATTAGCATTAACTTGAGTTCCAGCAGTTCCTAATATATATGATTTAGTTGTTGTTGTTGAAGCTCCTACAGTAACTTCTTGTTGTGCTGAGTTATAAACTGATATTTTAGCTACTTGTGAATGATATTCAGTTGCTTTACTTGTTAATCCATAAGCAAATAAACTATAAACGCCATCTGAAACTCCATTACTATAAGCTGTATTTATAGATTCTACCTGATAAAATCCATTATAATTAGTAGTTTTTTCTATTAATACTACAGATCCTACACTTATTTGAGGATTTGTACAGTTATTACCTACAGTCAATAATATTTTATTATCAGTTGAATTATCAAATATTAAATTATCTCTATTTGTATTTTTTGCTATTACTTCCTTATCTAAATTACCTAAAATATAATTTTTTCTTACTCTATTATCCTTATCTATTGCTTCTAATTTATCATCATTTGAAATAACTTTTAAAGGAATTGCATTAGTATCGTTTGATAATAATTTATTACAATTTATTTTGATATCATTTACTAAATTTGTTTGCAATGTATTATAGGATGATAAAGACGTACTATATCCATCTGTATCTACATTATCATATAAATCACTAACATCATTAATAAATTGACTTAATGCTGATTTTATACTAGTTAATGATGTTTTTATGATTGATATGTTATCTTTTGAGTTAGTTTTATTATAAGTATTTAATTCATAAATTTTATCATCTGTACAACTTGTACATGTATTACATGAGTTACATTTACAATTTGTCATCTCTTTCTTATTAATAAATACAAATTATTAATTTACTGGTATAAAATTAATAAATTGTTAATATTCTATAATCAGGATTTAATTCTGTTACTTTATTCTTAAGTAATTCTAGTTTTTTTACATATTCTTTACTTGATTTATAAGTTAATTTTAATTTATCTATTGCATTACGCAAATCATCCATTTTTTTTGCTATAATTGAATAGTCTTTAGGGGATTGAATATTCAAATCTTCTAGCTTAAAATAAGACATCCCACATTTATAATATTTAAATTTTGTTAATTCTAATGATATATTATCTATTAATTTAAGAAAAAATAAATATATTTTTTCTCTATTTTGACGATTCAAAAATCTATAAATTGGTCTAGTACATCTAGGTTTATCAATTATCAATATATAATCTTTCAAACATAACTTTTCATTTAATTTGATGTTATTTAGAACATCTATATTATAAATCAAATTGTTAAAATTCATATATTTATATAATAATTGTATTAAACTATGGGCTAAAAATTGAATATATTAATTAATAAAAATATAGTATAAATACTAAAAAATAATTAAAATGAATCTATTAATATTTTTTAATGCAATTCTATTAACATTATCTGTGATAATTTTTGTTGTCATTACATTTTTTACTTTACTTTTAATTAATAAACCAAATCTAACTATTTCATTTACTATACTGGGAGGAATAATAACTTCATTAATATTTACTAAGTCATACTATGATTATTTAAAAAATCAAAATGTCATAACTGAAAATACTGATAGTGAATGGCGAGTTTCAAAAGATGGATTAATTATAAAGGATAAATCAGTTGATACTTCGGACTTAAATCACGTATATTCTGACGATGACAGTGATATATTATCCCACCCTATATACGTATGTTCTGAAGATAATGATGTTAACCTAACATATAAGAAGTACGATTTAAAAATTCAGACTCAACTAACACCTCCTAAACGTAGAGTTGGTCGTACGTATAAGTCTTGGCAAGATTCAGAAGACGCCAGACAAAGACGGGCTGCACGTATGGCAGCAACTGGTAAACCGTGGTATGAATGCCTTAGTCCTAAAAAAAATTAAGGATTTATTTTAAGATATTATCAGACATATTATAAATTAAATAATGTCAGAAATATAAAATTTTTCTTTATTATATTTCGTCATTCCTATTTAAAATATTTAATATATCGCTCTCAAATGATTTTGGATTTTCTTGTGGACCATATCTTTTTACTGGTACACCATTAACACATAGAAATTTAGTGAAATTCCAAGATATATCCTCTCTTAAAAAACCACGTTTTGATCTTTTCAAAAAATTATATAAAGGATCTGCATTTTTACCATTAACATCAATTTTACCAAAAATTGGGAATGTTGCTCCTTTGCCTTTTGCAAATTCTTGTATTTCTTTATTAGATTTTGGCTCTTGGTTACCAAATTGATTTGAAGGAAATCCAAGAACTACAAATCCTTTGGAATTATATTTTTTGTACAGATATTGTAATTCCTCATAATTCCTATTTGTTAATCCTCAGTAACTTGCAACATTAACAATCAATGCTACATTACTTTTATAATTATTTAATGATACTAAGCTATTATTAGCATCTTTTACTGAAAAGTCATAAATTGTATTTTTAGCTATATTTTTTGAAGTATAATTATTTGTAAATCTCATATTTAGTATTTTACTAAATTAACTTTAAATATTTTATAAAAAAAATTGAAAATAGAAATATTTACAGATACCATTAGGAATTAATACCATATCCTATATTCATAACATAGGTATTTTACAAATGACCAGAGGTAAACCGTGTGGAGACCACTCAGCAGCTAAGAAAGCTGCTGAAACTGCCAAACCTTTAGTTCAATGCACTAAATATGAAGTAGCTGAAATTCTCATGACGTTAGACAATACCAATAACTATGGGCAGGCACAACAACATTCAGAGCACCACGTTAAGTGGCAGAATAATGGCAACGACTACTCGAGCGACCGAAAGGAAATTATCGTTCAAATCATAGCTTTAATTCAGCAGTACCAAGTAGAAATCAGGTTAATTTGGCAGAGCAAAGTACCAGTGGAAATCTATCTCAACGCCTGTTTGAACTGGACGCAAACGATTCAAGATATTGCAAAGTTTCTAGAGAATAAGCTGTTTTTACATACGCCAACGTATGATGAGTATATTAAACCGGAAGAATCATTGATAAACCTCATCACACGCAAACGTATGGTGAGGAGCCGATGCATACATCCAGTAGCAGCGACTCCAGTGACTCTAGCAGTAGCGTCAACGATTTCACAAGTGACAGTACTCGCTGTCGCTGGTGTCGCTGCTATCGCTAAAGCGCAGAAGCATAATGTGATGAACGCTGTAGCAACTACTGCGCGGAAGCGTGAGGTGACGATGCATCCCGCTGTTGTCGCTGCTATCGCTAAAGCGCGGAAGCGCTATGTGATGAACGCTGCAGCGACTACTGTGACTACTGCGCGGAAGCGTGAGGTGACGATGCATCCCGTCGCTGCTACTGCGCGGAAGCATGAGGTGACGATGCATGCAGCTGCTGATGTGACGATGCATGCAGCTGCGGCTTCGGCCTCCGCAGCTGCTGATGTGGCGAAGCGTGAAGTTTCTACAGTCAATGGTGCTGTCGATGTATAGGGAACATACCACTATCGACCAGTATCTGGACGTGTTAGCACAGTCATTCAGAAGATAATAAGACAATCATACAAGAAGAAAAATCAAGAAAAAATGTAATTATGTATGAATTGAAAAGGATAAAGATAACAGATAAAATTTTATCTATTATCTTTAATTTAAAAATTAAATGAAAAAATTGAAAAAAAAAAACCCACTAGGTTCCATTAGAATAAAGGTAACTTGTCCAACGAAATAAGTATAAAAAGAAACGTTAAAAGCAAAAAATGAAGAACCCACTAAAAGCGATACTATTCGCTTTTGCGACACTGCTACTCTCTACTCAAGCACTAATACCATACCCTTCATGGTGTCCCAACGGAAATTATTGTCCTATAATTATCGCTGGTGCAATTAATCCAGATTCCAAACCAATATCTCCGGGTTGGGCTGTTGGTATGACCTTTCTTAGAAATGTCGGACCCGGAATGACTATTTACCCGGATGTTGACACATATGAAGGAACTTTTGCTATTACAGGCGATGGTAAAGCTCCTATCAATACAGAAATGAAGTTAGGGTGTACCAACAAGCTTATTGGACCCTATGCAAATAAAATGGCACATGCCTTTGGATATTTGTGGGATGATACATGTATTACAGCATCACTACCCATTGCTGTAAACCGTGCACTTGATGTGAATAACTTTACATTAGATCAGGTTACATCTGATCGATCTCCTGTAGAAAAGGCAATCTATACAGAGATGTTAAATCACACCAAAGCTATTGGTTGCCATCCAGGTGAATGGTATGATTTAATTAGCTGTAATGTGATATCGGTCAAGCACAAGAAAGAACTAGTCCAGATGTTTGAGGATAAAGTACTCGAAGAGCAAAAAGGGCAGTTACTTGATTTGAAGCACGATAATGCAAAGAAGGAGCAATTTACTTTGTCTACTGTTGCAGACTCTACCAATGAACGCACAATTGATAAGGCCCAAGCAGATGCTACAGCATCTGCTATAAAAAATGCTGAAGCCCTAAACAACACCAAGGCAACTAACCAAGAGGAACGCGATCATATGACCTACATGGCTAATATGCTTGGTCCACATTTTGATGCAACTATGTGGTCTAATGCAGTACGTGAAGGACAAAGCATTGTTGCTCTACCTTATGGTCCTGGTTCTGAATCAGCTGTTGGGATTAATGTACACCATCATGCAAATAATATCACTACTGGTGCTTAGTATGGATCATCTATACAATGGATGATCCATGCTTAGCATGGGTCATCCGTACAAAGGAAACATAATGTAACGGAAAAGAAACGGAAAATAAAGAAAAAAACAAAATAAAAATGAAAATGAAAATGAAAATGAAAAGTAAGAAAGAAATCTGAACGGATGGTCCGTGCTTAGCATGGATCATCCGTACAAAGCAAACGAAAAATAGAGAGAAAACAAAATAAAAATGAAAAGTAAGATAGAAAGAGATTTTAAAGGATAAATAAAATTTTATTTATCCTTTAACTATAAGAAAAATTGAATTTCTTTATTAGATTTTGGCTCTTGATTACCAAACTAATTAGAAGGGAAACCTAGAACTACCAATCCTCGGGAATTATATTTATTATACAAATATTGTAATTCTTCATAATTCCTGTTTGTTAATCCTCAGTAACTAGCAACATTAACAACTAAAGCTACCTTACTTTTATAATTACTTAATGATACTAACCTATTATTGGCATCTTTTACTGAAAAGTCATAAATTTTCTTTTTTGGTATAGGTATATCTCTTACCATATTATAATTTGTAAACCTCATATCTATTTTTTTATAAATTTAGCTTTAAATTTAATGAAAAAAAATTGAAAAAAAATATTTTAGAAATGCCCTAATGAAATTTTATTAGATATTTCACGAATGAGCAAAGGAAGAGCGTGTGCAGGACACAAAAACCCAGCTAAGAAAGTTGGCAAAAATCACAAAGGTGCCAAAGTGGGTACCTCCAAAGGCAAAGATGACCCAGACAAAGATGACAATCAGGAAGATTCCTCAGTTCAACGACCTGTGGATGAAGAGGATATTTTTACTGCATCTATTCTCATGGGGATGGGAGATACTAACCGAGTTATGCAACAAAAAGATCTCATAATTCGTAAGGTAATGAATAGGCTCCTATCAAACTGGAACAGTTATCAAATCATGGAAGTGATACCGACGCTAGTAGAAAAATGGAGATCGAGGGGTTATTCTAAGGAACAGGCAGCCTTCAACAGAAGGCAATTACGTCAAGTCATAGAGAGAGTGCAATGGATGCTATCGAAAGTGAAGACGTCTGCAGATTGTGAAGACTTCACTGGCCCGTATTCTTCTTTCACACTACCTATGCAAACATGGTTTGCGTTCAACCCAGATTTCGCACCACGCTTCATACCTGCGGTGAGAGAGGGAATCCTGAAAAATCAACACAGGAATAAACTGAGCGAAGACGTCAAAGTAGATGGGTTTTTATTGTTAACCTACAAGAAAGTGGAAACACACTACATGAAGGCCCTGTGGGAGTTCTCCTGCAAGGGAGATCTCCCCGTGTTGTGAACGAGTCCTCCAATTTACATTCAAACAAGACAAAAGGATGAAAAACACAAAAAAAAAGTTCAAGCAAGACATTTAGCCAATTTACATTCAAGCAAGAAGACAAAATGAAGAAAATCAATAAAAAAAGATAATTAGGCATGACACAAGAAGGAACAATATGACAAATAAAATTTTATTTAACTATTGTACTAAAATAAAAATTGAATTTCACACATTTTAAGGTCTATAACATATATTAATATAAAAAATGCAGATCTTTGTAAAGACACTTACTGGAAAAACTATCACACTTGAAGTTGAGGCAAGTGACACAATTGATAATGTTAAACAAAAAATTCAAGACAAGGAAGGAATTCCACCAGACCAGCAAAGACTTATATTTGCAGGAAAGCAATTAGAAGACGGTAGAACCCTCTCGGACTACAATATCCAAAAAGAATCAACTTTACACCTTGTTCTCCGTCTAAGAGGTGGAAATTGTTAAATTACGATCTATACCATTAAATTAAATTTTATAATTATTTTATAATATATCTTATTAAATCAAAATTATATTTAATGATTTAATAAAAGAAGGTATCCCACCAGACCATCAAAATACATAGTCTTTTAAGTAAGATCAACATACGTTTGTTATTTAAATAAATATATTTATATTAATTTAAATGCCAAATAGAAAGGAACATATAATTGAAAATAATATTAGAAAAAAACATTGTCCAACATGTGATCAATGGAAAGATCTAAGTTCATATAATAACCAAAAAAGCTCATGGGATGGCCTAGCTCGTATGTGTAGGGATTGTATTACTGAATATAAAAGAAATAAAAGAAAAAATGATCCAAAATATCGTGAAAAAGATATTGAATATAACGAAAAATATAAAGCTTCTGGTAAAAGAAGAGAAAAAGATCAAATTAGATATGCAGATAAAAAAGATGAAATAATTAAGAAACAAGTTGCCTATAATAAGAAGAGATATCATGAAGATATCGAATTCAGAATTACACATTCATTAAGAACACGTATTAATAAAGTGGTAAAATTAAAAGATGCTAAAAAATGTAATACAACAATCGCATTAACTAGTTGCACCCCAAACTTCCTAAAAGGATATCTAGAAGCTCAGTTCACAGACGGAATGTCATGGGATAATTATGGTGATTGGCATGTAGACCATATTAGACCATGTGCATCATTTGACTTAACCAATGAAGATGAACAACGAAATTGTTTCCACTATAAGAATCTACAACCTCTATGGGGACCAGATAATTTAGAAAAAGGATCAAAAGACCC
>MDTG01027337.1_pt1 | contig 13254 bp, 11 predicted proteins | sample 811421 | NCBI WGS metagenome assembly MDTG01 (sample SAMN05326645, study PRJNA326480) | marine metagenome | isolation source: seawater | place: Pacific Ocean: South East | collected 2011
CCTATTGATAGTATTATCCCCATTTGCACCTCATATTTGCGAAGAAATTTGGGAAAGAATAGGTAATACTGAATCAATAGTTTATTCTACTTTCCCTGAATACTCTGAATCTTATTTACAAGACAGTACAAAAATATATCCTGTTTCAATAAACGGAAAATTAAAATATAAAATTGAATTACCTGCTGATTTGTCTAAAGATGAGGTAGAAGCAGCTGTATTATCAGATGAGAATTTTATAAAAAAATTAGAAGGAAATAAGCCAAAACGAGTTATTGTTATTCCTGGGAAAATCATCAATTTTGTTATATGATCACATTTGCTGTTATTTTTACATCTGCCCTGATAGCTCTTTGGGACTATATTGTTAATGAAAACAATGCAGAAGTTTTACTTGCTGGGTATAATACAATATCAAAAGATTAAAAAAACAAATTTAATCTGAAAATTACTGAAATTTTTTAGAAAATTTATGCTAAATGTTTCGGTTTATACAGCAATCATTTATTTTATTTCAACTATATTTTTTAATATCGAAACTTGTGTAATAATTTATGCTAAAGCCATATGTATTTCTTGGCCTTATTTTATAATTATTTCAAATACTTATTTGTCTTTCAATTTGCTGTTCTAATGAAATATATGTTTCGGTTCTTGCCACTCCTTTAATTATTTGAATTTTTTTCGTCAAAATTTTCATCAAGTCCTCATTGTCCTTACAAAGTAACTTGGCAAGTATGCTCCAGTCCCCGGTAGTGTAATGACATTCAATTATTTCAGGTATTTCTTTTAATTGATTTACAACAGTTTTGTTGATTGTTGCATTATCCAAAAAAATACCAATAAATGCTAAAGTAGTATAACCTAGTATTTTTGTGTTAAGTTTAATTCCTGAGCTAATTATTAAATTTTGAGCCTCAAGTTTTCTCAATCTTTGATGGATTGCTGCTCCAGATATTCCAATATTTTTTGCAATTTCAAGAATAGGTCTTCTTGAATTTTCCATAAGCATTGTTAGAATTTTTTTATCTATGCCATCTAATTTCAAAATATCTTTTTTCATATGATCATATTTCATTGAAGTAAATTCCAAAACTTTCTAGTTCTTTCAAAACTGGATCATAAATTTCTTCAATAACCGGAGTTTGGACACCTGAAGAATTTATTTGACCATTTAAAATCATTAAACATGAAATGGCAAGCGGTAAACCAACAGTTTTGGCCATTGCTGTAAATGTATTATCCTTTCCAATACACCCCATTGTTGAAATGATAGTTTTTTTCTTATTTGACTTATCCCTGTATTTGAATTCATGATACATTACTATCATATCTTTGTCATTATCCTCCAACCGCCATGCTTCTTTTAATATGTGTTCTAAAATTTTTGCCGGAGAAGCATTTTTAAAAGGGATTTTCTTTGAATTGCTAAATAGATTAATTTCATTTAACTTGATCCAATCAAGATCACCCTCGCTTATATTTAATAAACCTTTTACCTTCTCTTCCACGGACAAAGATTTATCATATGGCAAAAAATAATTTAAAAAATCTCTATAGGATAAATTTTTACAATCAGAAATCTCAAAGCTGTCATCTGTTAATCCTAGTCTTATGAGCATATTCCATGAGTCTGGAAAACCTACTTTTCTGATAGTCCCCCTAATCATTGTTTCAATCTCGGTTAAACCATAAATTTCCCTATACTTTAATGAGTCCCTGTTTGGATATACATTAAACTCACCATATTCGCTAATATTTATTCTTTCCGTATTTTCAAATAGTCTATTGTATGGTAAATATTTGTATTTTTTATTTTCAATGTATTTGGCGGGTGAACCTTGACCTGCTAAAACAACATTTCTAGGATTCCATGTAAACTTATAATTCCATAAATTATTATCACTTTCAGGAGCAATTAAACCGCCTGTATAAGATTTAAAAGAGTAAATAGAACAATTATCACCCTTAAGCTTATCTATTATTTTTTTTGCACTCATGTGATCAATACCAGGATCAAGACCCATCTCATTCAAAAAAATTAAATTTCTATCTTTTACACTTTTATGGATGTTTCTCATTTCATCACTAACATAAGATGCGGTTATTAAATTTTTTTTAAGTTTAAGACATGAGTTGGCAAGGACCATGTGTAGTCTTGCTGGTAACATTGATATAATTATATCTTTATTTAATAAATATTCTTCTCTCTCAGCATCGTTTAAAACATTTATTTTTGACACAGTACATCTATTGTTTTTTCTATAATTTAGTAAATGATCAATTTTAACATCTGTAATGTGTAAATGAAGATTTTGTTCTTGAGATTTGTCTAATAAATATTTAATCAAATAGGGAGAAGATTTTCCTGCACCAACGATTAAAATATTTCTCATATTATACAATTTAAAATATAATATTAGTAAATTAATATTACTATTAATTAAATAATTTAGATTAATTTTAATCTTTCATTCTATTGAAAACTTATTTATGAATCTAAAATCAAACGATTTAGAAAAACATACAATTTCATTAGAGGAATATGGGATAATTGATGCTAAAGTTAACTATAATCTCCCTGTTGAATCTCTTTACGATATCTGTGTAGATAATAAACTAGGAGTTTTAACAAATAATAATGTTTTAGCAATTAATACCGGAAAATTCACAGGTCGCTCACCAAAAGACCGTTATATTGTTTCTGACGAAATAACAAAAGATAAAGTATGGTGGGGTAATATTAATAGACCTATTCAGCCAATTATTTTCGATAAATTATACGCAAAGATAATCAATCATCTGACTGGAAAAGAACTATATGTTAGGGATTGTTATGCATGTGCATCTCAAAAAAATAGATTAAATCTTAGAACAATATGTGAATATGCCTGGAGTGATATTTTTTCGCATAATATGTTTTTAAGACCTGATAAAAATGAGAAGTTTGAAATAGAATGGACAGTAATATCGGCTCCAAATTTTCACGCGAACCCTAAAGAAGATGGTATTGATAATCAGAATTTTTCAATAATTAATTTTTCAAAAAAAATTATCATAATTGGTGGGACAGGTTATACTGGCGAGATTAAAAAAGGAATTTTTTCAGTTTTAAATTTCATTTTGCCTATTAAGAAAAATGTTCTACCGATGCATTGCAGTGCTAATTCAGGTAAAAATAATGATACATCAATTTTCTTTGGTCTTTCTGGTACAGGGAAAACTACTTTGTCAACCGACTCCTCCAGAAAATTAATCGGAGATGATGAGCATGGCTGGGATAAGGATGATAATATTTTTAATTTTGAAGGAGGTTGCTATGCTAAAGTTTTAAATCTATCAAAGGATAAAGAACCTGAAATTTTTGGTGCAATAAAGAAGGGTGCTTTACTAGAAAATATTATTCTTGATAATAACGGAGAAGTTGATTTTAAAAATAAAACAATAACCCAAAACTCTAGAGTCAGTTACCCTATTAACTTTATAGACAATATAAAAAAACCTTCAATAGGAAGTAACCCAAAAAATATTTTCTTTTTAACCGCAGACGCTTTTGGTGTCTTACCACCGATATCAAAACTAACACCAAGTCAGTCTGCTTATCATTTCATTTCAGGGTACACTTCAAAATTAGCTGGAACTGAAGACGGTGTAAATGAACCAGTTCCTTCATTTTCAGCATGCTTCGGAGCTCCTTTTATGCCACTTCACCCCACTATTTATGCAAAAATGTTAATCAAAAAAATGAATCAATCTAGAGTTGATGTTTGGTTGGTAAATACAGGCTGGACTGGTGGTCCATATGGAATAGGAAAAAGAATGGAGCTAAAATATACTAGAGCGATGATAAATGCTGCCATGTCAGGCGAGCTAGATAATTTAAATAAGGGTAATTACCATATTCATTCAGTTTTTAATTTAATGCAACCACGTGTTTGTCCTAATGTTCCCACCAGTGTTTTAAGTCCTCGACAAACCTGGAACAATGACGTAAAATATTATAAAAAGGCATATATGTTAGCCTCTGCATTTATTAATAATTTTGAAAAATTCTGTGATGAAGCAGATGATCAGATTTTATCAGGAGCTCCAAATATTAAATAAAAATTATTTCTTTTTATTAGCTTTGAGCACATAATTATCTAAAGCCATAGACATTGATGGAAACTTTGGTGAAGGTGCATAAATGTCAACATTTAACCCCTTCTCTTCAACGGCTTTTTTAGTTATAGCTCCAAAAACTGCTATCCTGGTATTATTTTGTTTAAAATCTGGAAAATTGTGAAATAATGATTCAATTCCAGATGGGCTATAAAAAACTAATACATCATAAGTCACATTAGCTAAGTGAGATAAATCACTTATGACTGTTTTATAAAAAACAGATTGTCTCCACTTAATCTCTAATTCATCAAGTAACTTTGGAACCTCAGGCTTTAATTTATCTGTAGAAGGCAAAAGAAATGTTTCATTTTTATGTTTTGCGATTAATGGACAAAGATCCTTGAAAGTTCTCTTACCAACATAAATTTTTCTCTTTCTATATACCACATGATTTTGAAGATACAGTGCAACCACCTCTGATTGACAAAAATATTTCATTGAATCAGGTACTTTAAATCTCATTTTCTCACAGATTCTAAAGTAATGATCAACAGCATATCTACTTGTTAAAATTATGGCAGAAAACTTAGTTAAGTCAATTTTTTGAAGTCTGATTTCTTTAACCGTTGCACCTTTTACATGAATAAACGGAATAAAGTCAATTTTTAGCTTCCTCCTTTTTTGTAAATCCAAAAAAGGAGAATTCTCTAGCTTTGGACGTGGTTGTGAAACAAGTATTGTTTTGATTTTCATTTAGGCCACTATTTTTATAAAATATTACTAATCAAATAGTAATATGGAATAATTTCAAGTGTGCAAAGATATAAAATAAAATAAAACCAATTTTTATATATAACTTTTTTCATAGAAAAAAAAATCATGAAATATCCAAATATAAAATATATTAGGGTTAAAGAGGTAAAAATTAAAGTTATATCATAATTTGAGTAGGCAATAAAAAAGTTGAAAAATAAGATTAAAATGCCTAATGAATTATTAAAAACTAATTTTAAATAAATGTATTTTTTCATCAATTTTTTTATAGAAAATAAAAATCCGGTAAATAAATCTAGAAGCATTTTGAGTAGAAAAAAAACAATGAGATTTCCAAAAAAATTAACGTAAATGACAATTTCAAAATTGTTATTAATATAAATAAATGTCAATATTAATGACAAATTGGAAACGAATAATATATTATAAATTATTTCAGAAAACTTAATTTCGAAATAATTTTTAGAGAAATTATTTCTTGACTCTTTCTTTAAGAACCTTAAATTTTGATCAAAGACATTTGGATCAATTTTTTTTAAAATAATCAGAATAAAAAACGAACCAAATAATATTAATGTCAAGTAGTCATTTGAAATTATTTCTCTAATCATAATTATTAATAAAATTATCTTTTAAACTAAAAAATAATACTTTTACAAAAAACAACTTGATGAATGAAGTTTTAGTAATAATTCCGACCTATAACGAAAGCGAAAATATTATCAAAATTATTGAATCAATATTTACTATTCATCAAGACATTAATATCTTGGTTGTTGATGACAACTCACCAGATGGCACTTCTAGTAAAGTTAAAGAAGTAATCTCAAAATACAACAATAAGCTTAACTTAATAAGCAGGGAATCAAAAATGGGTCTTGGAACAGCTTATCTAAAAGGCTTTAATTGGGCAATTAATAATGATTTCAACTACATTATTTCTATGGACGCTGATTTTTCACATAATCCTTCTGATATCAATAGACTTTATGATTCATGTATAAATGAAAAAAATGATATTTGTATTGGTTCAAGGTATATTGAAGGTATCAATGTTGTAAATTGGCCGCTTCAGAGAATAATTCTTTCATATTTTGCATCCTTATACGTGAGAATAATAACTGGAATGAAGATTATGGACCCAACATCAGGATTTGTATGTTATTCTGTTACATCTTTACAAAAATTAGATTTAAGTGAAATTAAATTTAACGGATATGCATTTCAAATTGAAATGAAATTTAAACTATTTTTAAAGAAATTACGTTTAGGGGAAATTCCCATAATTTTTACGGACAGAAAATTTGGTAAATCAAAGTTAAATAGTTCGATAATAGGGGAGGCTGTTTTGGGAGTTATTTTGATGAAAATAAAGAGTTTATTTAATTAGAAAATGAAGAGAACAATTATTAAAAATGCAAACATTATTAATGAAGGAAAGATATTTGAGTCAGATATTTTAATTGAGAATTTAGTTATTTCAAAAATTTCCAAATCAATTAGCCCAAAATTTCCAAACACAAAAATCATAGATGCTGAAGGAAATTTTGTTATCCCTGGTCTAATTGATGATCAGGTTCATTTTAGAGAACCAGGGTTAACTCACAAAGGAAATATATATTCGGAATCTAGAGCTTCAGTAGCAGGAGGAATTACTTCTTTTTTTGAAATGCCAAACACGTATCCCAATACTGTAACAATTAATGAGCTAAATAATAAATTCAAAATTGCAAAAGAAAATTCCATTGCCAATTATTCTTTTATGTTTGGGGGTACTAATTCTAATTTAGAGGAAATACTGAAAAACGACATAAAAGAAATTCCAGCAATTAAGTTATTTTTGGGTTCATCAACAGGTAATATGCTTGTTGACGACCTAGATTCACTAGAAAAAATATTTTCAAATGTAAATATTCCTATAGCAGTTCATTGTGAAGATGAGAAAACGATAAAAGACAATTTAAAATTACACATTGAAACCTTCGGAGATGATATCCCCATAAATTACCATTCCAAAATCAGAAGTGAAGATGCCTGTTTTATTTCATCAAGTATGGCAGTAGATCTTGCAAAAAAAACAGGTGCAAGATTGCATATTTTTCACTTGTCTACTGCTAAAGAATTAGAACTATTTTCAAATAAACTTCAATTAAAAAATAAAAAAATTACCTCAGAAGTATGTATACATCATTTAACTTTTTGTGATGAAGATTATGATAAACTCGGTTCAAAAATTAAATGGAATCCATCCATAAAAACATCTAGCGACAGGGAAAAACTGTGGGATGCATTGAATAATGACTTAATTGACGTAATTGCAACAGATCATGCTCCCCACACCCTTGAAGAAAAACATAACCCTTATACTTCATGTCCATCTGGCGGTCCCTTAGTTCAACACTCATTGGTTTCAATGTTAGATGCTTATCATAATAAAAAAATCTCATTGGAAAAAATTGTTCAAAAAATGTGTCATAATCCAGCTATTTTATTTGATGTGAGTAAAAGAGGATATGTTAGAGAAGGCTTTTATGCAGATTTAGTAATTTTTAATCTAAATAATCCATGGAAGGTTTCACAAGACAACCTAATGTATATGTGTGGATGGTCCCCATTTGAAAATAAGATTTTTAAATCTAGGATATTACACACCCTAGTTAATGGTAACCTAGTTTATTCAAACGGAAGAATTATAGAATCCGGTATGGGAATGAAAATTAATTTTATTAGATGAAAAAGTTAATTTATTTATTTATTCTAACGAATTTTTATTCATGTTTTGAAAAAAATAATTCAGAAATTCCTAAAAATATTATTTCTGAAGAAAAAATGACCGATATAATTTATGATATGTCATTGATTAGTGTATCAAAGGGAGTAAATAAAAGAATATTAGAAAACAATGGATTAAAACCTAAACCCTACATACTAAATAAATACGAAATTGATAGTCTTCAGTTTGTTTTAAGTAATGAGTATTATTCAAAAGATTTAAAAAAATATCTAATGATTTATGAGAATGTTTTAAAAAAATTGGAAAATAACAGAGATATGATTTTGGATAGCTTAGAAAATTACAAGAATGAAAGAGCAAAAAGAAGTAAGGAAATAATTAATTCTGAAGCGTCTAAATTTGAAACAAATGGACTTGATACTATTAATTCTAAAATTATTAGAAATTAAACTAACTTTGATAAATGGACAATTTTTTAGATGAAATTAAATGGAGGGGATTGATTCATGATTCAGCTCCTGGAATTGAGGAATTTTTGAAAGAAAATAAAAAAACAGCTTATATTGGTTTTGATCCAACATCTGACTCATTACATATAGGTAGTCTTGTTCCGATAATGTTATTAGCGCATTTTCAAAAAAACGGACATCAACCAATAGCCTTAATTGGAGGAGCGACTGGAATGATAGGAGATCCTTCGGGAAAATCAACCGAAAGAAACTTATTGGATGAAGATAAGCTAAGGTTTAATGAGCAGGGATTAAAAAATCAACTTTCCCAGTTTCTATCATTTGATAAGAACCTACCAAATCCCGCAATTATTTTAAATAATTATGACTGGATGAAAGGCTTTTCGTTTTTAAATTTTATAAGAGATATTGGTAAACACATCACAGTTAATTATATGATGTCAAAGGATTCCGTTAAAAACAGAATCTCATCTGAAGAAAGGTCTGGAATGAGTTTTACCGAATTTACATACCAAATGGTTCAAGGATATGACTTTCTCTATCTTAATAGAAATTATGAATGTTCAATACAAATGGGTGGGAGTGATCAATGGGGTAATATAACAACTGGAATGGAGTTGCTTAGAAGGATTGACGGTAAAAAAGGTTATGCAATTACATGTCCTTTAATAACAAAATCTGACGGTTCAAAGTTTGGAAAATCTGAAGGAAGTAATATTTGGCTAGATTCAAATAAAACTTCGGCCTATAAATTTTACCAGTATTGGTTAAATAGTACTGATGATGATGCAAAAAATTATATTAAAATATTCACTTTTTTAGAAAAAAAACAAATAGAAAATATTATTTCCAAGCATGAATCAGAACCTCATCTTAGATTACTACAGAAAACTCTAGCATCTGAAATTACAAAAATGGTTCACAGTGAAAAAGAATTAATCAACTCAATAAAAGCCTCCGAGGTTTTATTTAGTAAAGATTTCTTAAACGATATTAATAAAATTGATGAAGCTTTATTTTTAGATATTTTTGAAGGAGTCCCGATTGCAAATATTTCGTCTAATGAGATTAATAATGGAATTGATATTGTTAAATTACTTTTTGAAAAGTCTGGATTTCTAAGCTCTAACTCAGATGCCAAAAGAGCTCTTAAGGAAAATTCAATTTCAATAAATAAGAAAAAAATTGCTGAGGATTATATTGTTAATAAAAAAGATTTAATCAAAGAAAAATATGTAATAATTAACAGAGGTAAAAAAAGTACTTTTGTAATCAGGATTAAAGATTAGTCCAACAATAAATTACAACCTCTCTGATCGCTATTATCAATTCTTCCAATAATCTCAAATTCATTTTTTCCGTTAGTTTTTCCCAAGTCATCAGTCGCAATAAAACTGCAAGAATATAAATTAGCCAGATCAATAATATTTATAACACCACTTTTTTTGTTAAATTTAAGATTTAGCGGATCATTAATATCTCTGACTATAATTTTCATCCAATAGGGGGTTTTAAAAACTCCATCTGTTTGAGAATAGGCTTGAGATAATATTTCGGTCATTCCATATTCACTATGGATATGATCTAGGCCAAATCCCTTTTTTAGTTTTTTATGTAATTCATTTTTTATCATTTCTTTTCTTTTACCCTTCATTCCACCAGTTTCGATAACAATTGTATGGTTTAAATTAAATTTAAAAAACTCGATTAAGTCCAAAAGAGCATATGAAACTCCTATTAGAATTGTTTTTTGTTGTTTTCTTTCAAGTTCTAAAATAGTTTCTTTTAGCTCTTTCATTTGATTAAGATAAAATCTGCTTTTTGAATTTTTAGATTTTTTAATCATTTCATTTACCATATAAATTAATGATGAATTATTCCGCTCTAGATAAGATGGTAAAAGAGCTAAAATGGTATAATCTTTAATATCTCCATAAAAAATTTCAAAACTCTTTTCAAAACTTCTTTCGTATAGATTTAAATCTACAACATGATGTTTGCTCAACAAATTTCCAGTTGTTCCACTGCTTGTAAAAATTTTTTGAGTTTTATGAGAGTTGATTTTAACTATGTGATTTTTAAAAAAACTAATGGGCAAAAAGGGTATATCTTCTATGTAATTGACAGAAATGGGATCTTTTTTGATTAGTTTACAAAATGAGTTGTAAATAATATTATTCTCATATTGAAAACGGAAAATTTCTAGAGCCTTTTTTTTAAAATCTTGGTCTGTCCTTATTTCAAAAATAGAATTGTAATCCATTAAATTCATTAAATTTCATGCAAAAGTATACAAACTTCAAAGAGTTTTTACAAAGTAAATGCTCTTAAGAAATAAAAATAATCGATTATTTGATAATAAGTTTTTTAATCTCTGATCTGTTATTTTGTGTAATCTTTACAATATAAATACCCGATTTTAAATCATTTAAATTCAGGACATTATTATTCACAGTCGAACTTATAATCAATTTTCCAAGTATGTCATATACTTCAGCATATATTAAACCATTTTGGTTTGCTGAAACATTAACAAAACCAGAACTTGTTGGGTTGGGAAATAGTTCTACACCAAAATTAATGTCTGAAAATTGGTTTGACGAGAGTGTTTCACTAAAAGTTTGTGTAATTGATAAATTATCTATAAGTATAGATTCATTAATTGAAGAATCAGATTGTCTGAGTCCAAATTGGGTAATTGAAGTTCCAGGGTCATCTTCGTCGCTACCAATAATTGATTCGTCGTTTTCTGAACCTGCATCAATCCATAATTCAGCTATATTTTGACTTTGATCATATTTAACAGTGGCTCTGTATGTGGTATCAAAACTCAAGTCATAAGGCCAAGTAGCATCAGCCTCATTTCCGATTGATGAGATTCCAACAGTAAAATCTCCTTGACCATTTGCTGGGACTATATCGATTTTTGCTCTATAAGAGAACCCATCGTCTTTAAACATTGCAAAATATTCAGAATCATTTCCTGCAATTATTGATCCAGGATTGTTAACCGTAAAGTCAAAGGCATAGTATATTATTCCTTCAACTGCTTGAAAAGAAACGCCTGCATCCTCAGATGGATCTCCATGTTCAACCAAGGCTTGTCCATTAGTAACCAGTAAATCCCCTTCAGTACCAGAAAAATTATTCCAATTTAATGATGCAGTAAGTGGGCCATCAGCATAATCAAAAGAATCATTGTATGGAAGTGATAATGAAGGAACGCAGTTGGGACTGTTTATTGTTCTAGTAAAGTCACATGAGCTATTAGTAGATTCGCCTAAAAATGTCACAATAAAATCAGAATTTTCTAAGACACCACTTATCAATATTATACCTTCTGTAACACTAGATGGATCGTCACCCGAAATTGTACCAACGCCGCCGGTGTCAATAGTATAATTTGTAGTCCCACCACCCGTGAATTCTAAAGCTGTAGTATAGGTATCGGAATCATCATGTGTATTTGAATCACAAGTTGATGTAATAGTATTTATACTTAAATCACATGGATAATTAACGGAAAAATTTATTGTTTGGTTTACAGCTGGATTTATCGGTTGATGACTATCATCTACTAATTCCATATATAATGAATAAGTTTCCCCTTCTATAACATCAATTGTTTCATTTTCTAGATCATACTTCATTGGTTGATTTTGGCCATTAATACTCCAGTGAATATGACCATCAGATCCAGAACCTGCTTCGCCAACATTGAAGTTATCGACTGAAATTGAAACAGTAATAGAGGTAGTGCCAGACTCAAATTCCTGGTTATTAAATGGAGATAATATTGTTAGCACTGGACCAGCAATACATCCTTCAAACGAGCCAACTGTATCCCATCCAGAATTTTGACCAGTTACTATCCACTCAGAGTCATTTTCGTTTGTTCCAAATGATGCTAGTGGAATAGGATTTGGATCACAAATTGAACTTTTTCTTGTAAGAGTATGCTCCTTAGTACCATTAGAAATCCCAGCGACTTCCCATCCATTTCCTGGATCACCAAGCATATCTCCGATTATATCAATTATAGTGTAGTTAGAAGCAGTAGCGCCAGCAACAGTTAATGCAAAAGCATCATCACCATTACTTAAGTACGTAAAAGTCTGATCCGAAGCAATAGACGGGTCTGCACTAGGGTGAGTAATTACAAAAACATCCCCATTTAAAAGAATAGTTCCAGGTTCGAAGGTGATATTATCAGGGTAATCAAATTGATTATCTTCATCACATCCATTTGAACAAGATGAAACTGAATAAGCAGAAAGATCAACATCTTGGCCTGTACCGTTATATATTTCAAGAAATTTGTTGTTACTGCTGCCCTCCCCATATTTAGAAAACATTAAATCTGATGTTTGGCTAAAAATAAAAAGCGGAAATAAAAAAAATATTGATAAGTAGTTTGTTTTCATAATAAATATTCAATTAGAATCAATATAAGTTAGTTTATATATAAATGTTTTCAAAATTATTATAATAAAAATATCTACGACACTCTGTTTGTTAACAAATCATTATCTAATCTTTAATTATTAATAGTTTTTTATGATTAAAAAATTATTAATATTAAATTTATAAAAACCATAAAACAAAGTTACGGTTTTGGAAAAGTTTAAAGTTCTATTAGTTGATGATGAGCCTGATATTATTGAGGTAATTTCCTATACATTAAAAAGCGACGGATATCTTGTTTACAGTGCTGAAAATGGAGAAAAAGCTATCAAACTAGCAAAAAAAATAAAGCCTCATTTGATAATCTTAGATGTGATGATGCCGGAAATGGATGGTATTGAAGCGTGTGAAATTATTAGGAATGATTCAGAAATTGGAAATTGTTTAATAATATTTCTTTCTGCAAGGGGGGAAGACTACAGTCAGATAGCTGGTTTTAATGCTGGTGCTGATGATTATATTACAAAACCTATCAAACCAAATGTTTTAAAGATTAAAATTAAATCTTTATTAAGAAGGATTTCTCAAGTCCAAGGAGATTTGATTGAATTAGGCTCATTAATTATTGATAGATCTGGATATAAAGTATCTCTCAAAGGAAAAGATATTTATTTACCTAGAAAAGAATTTGAATTATTATTTTTGTTAGGCTCAAAACCTGGTAAAGTTTTTAAAAGAGAATTTATTTTAGAGTCAGTTTGGGGTAAG
>MDTG01185072.1_pt1 | contig 13254 bp, 12 predicted proteins | sample 811421 | NCBI WGS metagenome assembly MDTG01 (sample SAMN05326645, study PRJNA326480) | marine metagenome | isolation source: seawater | place: Pacific Ocean: South East | collected 2011
GATCTTAAAATAATATTTTCATGAATTTTTTTTCTTCTTAAATCTAAAAATCTATATTTTAATCTTATTTCTTCAGAATATTCCTGGTCACTAAAAACAGGCATTGGCAATTCGTTACACGTACCAAGAATTTCAAATTTTTCGATAGCAACTTCAATTTCGCCGGTCTCAATATCTTTATTAATTGTTTCATCTGTTCGACTTAAAACCTTACCCTCAATTTTAATAACAGTTTCTAATTGAGTTTTTTCTAAAAGAGAGAAATTTTTATTATCTTTATCGATAATACATTGAGTAATTCCGTAATTGTCTCTTAAATCAATAAATAATAGATTTCCATGGTCTCTTTTTTTATTTATCCATCCTGAAAGAAGAATTTTCTTATCAATATCTCCTTTTCTTAATTCATTACAGTTATGTGTTCTATATTTATTCAATCAATCTCCTAAAACTTCTTTCACAATTTTTAAATCAATAGATTTTTTTTTTTTTAAACTTACTTCATCGACTTTATATATAAAATCAAAAATTTTACTATATGATCTATCAATTCTTTTAATAATAAATTGAATAATTTTTTTATCTAAGGAAATCTGACGATCTGAAAGATTTTTTAAAATTAAAGCAAACATAAGCTCATCATCAGGTTTATCTATATTTTGAAGTAAAAAATTTTTTGATCTAGAAACTAAATCTTTTAAATCAAATTTATAATTTACAATTGGTTTTTCTGAAGTAATAATTAAATATTTATTATCTTGCTCAATAATGTTTAAAAGAGTGAATAATAATCTCTCGTTAATATTATTATTTAGATTTTCTAAAACTATATTTTGGTAAACTTTAATTTCTTTTAAATTATTATCATTCAATAAATTTGCCTCAAATTTAATACCATTAAATTTTTTTAAAAAAATGTTAACTAAATGAGTTTTGCCAGAAAATTTTTCTCCACTTATATTCAAAAAATTTCTCTCCCATTTAGGCCATTTTTCGATCAAATTAAAAATGTGCTCATTACTTTTAGAAACATAAAAATCTTCATTTTTAAAATTTTGATCATAATCAAATTTGATTATCTGTTGATTTTGATTTTTCATTTCAATACCCATATTTTGTTTTGAGTATTAAATTTATAATCATTGTAAGCCATTGTCTTTAAAAAATTATTTGGAGTTCCATTGAAAATAATTTGATAAAAAACATAATTATTATCAAGTTTTGATATATAAAAATCGTAGATTAAATCAGTTTGACCTAATACATTCTCGAATTCAGATATTTTGAAGTTATCTTTATTTTCAACTTTAATATTTAAAGTCAATCTAATTGAGGTATTTATTTGATTAAAGTTTTTCCAATAGTCCTCATAAACAATTTTTAAATCATTAATAATGTTGTTTGAATTAGATGAATAATTAAAACTTTCTAAATCAAAGTTTTGATTTTTTAAAAAAACATTATCTGAAATAGTTATTCTAGATAATACCCTAACCTCTTTTTCATTTTTGAAAAATAAAGCAATAATTGAGTCTTTTAATCCATATTTAGAGATAATTTCCTTAAATTCATATTGCTCAATATTTTCATAATTCTCTTTTATTATGCTCATATCCTCAAGATCTTCGGTTGGAAGTAAATATTCTAAAAGATAAAAATTTTTAATTTTTTCATTCCATTTATTAAAGATTTCATTATTTGAAAATAATAATAATTCCTTTTTATTTTCATCGATAATTACAGGAATAAATAAAATTTTTTTTCTAATTGGAATTGAGGGAAAAATATTTTTTTTTTCTAAAAAATCAAAAACCTTTTTTTTGTTAAAAGATACTCCTAAATTTACAAAATATATTTCATTAACAAATTTTTCCTCTTTTATAGAAAATGTCTCTACCATTCCTTTTATTTCATTTAGTTTTATTAAATTAATTTTTTTTTGGTCAGTTGAATTTACAATTATAGCCATTAACTCTAAAAAGGCTTTTCTAAACCCTTCGTCTATCACTAAATTTTTGTTAAAGTTTATCTCAAATGGCTTTGAAATTTCAATGTTATCGATTTCAAAAGCCTTTCCCTCAGCTTTAATTGTGGAAAAGAAAAATATATTTAGAGATAGAAATAAAAAAAATATATATAAGATTTCTTTATGAAATATTTTATTTTTAATTATCATACTTTATATTAATGAATAAAAACTTGTTTACCTATAAAAAAAGTGGAGTTGATATACGAGCAGCAGACAAATTTGTAAATTTCATATCTAAAAACTCCTCAAAAAAAAAGGGTAAAAAAAGATACAATAACATAGGCAGTTTTGGATCTATAGCTAGTATTCCTCCTGGCATGAAAGATCCGAAAATAGTAGCTTGCACAGATGGTGTAGGAACTAAAATAGAAATTGCCAATACTTTAAATAAATTTGACACAATAGGAATTGATCTTGTTGCTATGAGCGTGAATGACTTGATAGTTCAGGGAGCTAAACCTCTTTTTTTTTTAGACTACATTTCAATCAATAAAATAAATTTAAATAAATTAAAATCTTTGATTAAAGGGATTTTAAAAGGATGTAAAATTTCTAATTGTGAGCTAGTTGGTGGTGAAACAGCAGAAATGCCAGGGACATATTCAAAAGGCAAGTTTGATATAGCAGGTTTTGCTGTGGGTATTGTAGATAAAAAAAAAATTCTTAGTAAAAAAAAAATAAAAAAAAATGATCTTATTTTAGCAATTCCTTCGAGTGGTTTACATTCTAATGGATACTCATTAGTAAGAGATATTTTAAAAAAGAAAAAAATAAATTTATTAAAAAATAAATTTTTAAAAAAAGAGTTGTTAAAACCAACTAAGATATACGTGAAAGAAATTTTAAAACTTGTAGAAAAAAATTTAATTCATAGTTGTGCAAATATTACTGGGGGTGGTTTAGAAGATAATATTAAAAGAATTATGCCTGATAATTATTGTGCAGAAATCGATTTAAACAAAATAAAACCTTTGAAAATTTTCTCATGGCTAAAAAAAAACAATATTCAAGATATTGAAATGTTAAAAACATTTAATTGTGGAGTAGGTTTTTGTTTAATTATTCATCCAAGTAATCTTAAAAAGATTATGAATTTTTTTTCAAAAGATTACAAACCATACATAATAGGAAAAATAACCAAAAAAAAAGATAAGGTTAAACTTAATGATAAAATCTCTTGGTTATAATAAAATTAATACTGCAATTTTTATTTCTGGGAGGGGAAGTAATTTTAAAAATTTATTAAAATTTTCCTTCTCTAAGAGTTCTCCAATAAGAATAATACTTGTTGTTTCTAACAATGCAAAAGCAAAAGGATTAATTTTTGCAAAACAAAAAAAGATTAAACAAAAAATTGTTAAATTTAAACACACATATAAGGATGAAAGAGAAATTCTTAATTATTTGAGAAAAAATAATATCAAATTAATATGTTTGGCTGGTTTTATGAAAATATTGTCAAAAAATTTTATAAAACGATTTAAGGGTAAAATACTTAATATACACCCTTCTCTTCTGCCCAAATATAAAGGTCTTAATACTCATGAAAGAGTAATCAAAAATAAAGAAAAATTTTCAGGTTGCACTGTCCACTTTGTAAATTCAAAATTAGATTCAGGAAAAATTATTTTACAAAAAAAAGTAAAGATTAATAAAAATGACACACCAAGTGTTCTAGCGAAAAAGATACTTAGACAAGAACATATTCTTTACCCAAAAGCTATAAAAGGTATTTTTAATCTTTAAAAAAAAAATCGATTTCGATTTTTGCATTCTCAATACTATCAGATCCATGCACTGAATTTTTATCTATTGAAATACCATATTTTTTTCTAATTGTACCATCTTTTGCTTCTTTAGGATTTGTAGCACCCATTAAATCTCTATTAGCAAAAACTGCATTATCTTTTTCCAGCACCATAACCACTATAGGTCCAGATGATAAATATGTGCATAAATCACTGTAAAATGGTTTTGTTTGATGTACTTTATAGAAATTTTCAGCTTCTGATTTTTCTATTTGAATTTTTTTTTCTCTAAGAATATTAAATCCATTTTTTTTAAAAATTTGTTTAATTTCGTTATCTAAATTTCTCTCAACAGCATCAGGCTTAATTATTGATAACGTTTGCTCAATATTACTCATAATTATCCTCTATAAGTTGATTTAATAATCTAACTCCATAACCTGTAGCACCACCAGAATTTAAAGCGCCTCCATATTTTGAAAATGCCATTCCAGCAATATCTAAGTGTGCCCATGGTGTTTTATTTAATATAAATCTTTGCAAAAATTGTGCTGCGGTAGTTGATCCTGCACCACCCACATAATTAATATTTTGCATATCCGCATTTTTTGAATTAATCAATTTATCAAAATTTTTATGTAAAGGCATTCTCCATAATTTTTCCTCCACCTTCTCACCGGCATCAAGCAATTGATTTGATAATTTATCATTGTTAGAAAAAAGACCTGCATACTCTGAACCTAATGAAACAATTATTGCTCCAGTTAAAGTTGCAAGATCTACAATTATTTTGGGTTTATATTTTTTTTCAGTAAAAGTTAAAGCATCAGCTAAAACAAGTCTTCCCTCCGCATCTGTATTTAATATTTCAATGGTTTTTCCACTATAAGATTTTACTATGTCACCTGGCCTTTGTGCATTACCACTAACCATATTCTCTACAAGACCAACAACACCAACAACATTTACTTTTGCTTTTCTGAGAGCTAAATTTTTCATTAAACCAACACCCGCTGCCGATCCAGCCATATCATATGTCATATCCTCCATAAATTTAGCTGGTTTAAGCGAGTAACCACCTGTATCAAAACACACACCTTTACCAACAAATGCTAGTGGTTTAGAATTATTTTTTAAACCTTTCCACTCTAGAGTAACAAGATAAGATCCTCTTATACTTCCCTGACCAACTCCAAGTAAAGCATTCATACCTAATTTTTTTAAATTCTTTTCATCATATATGTTTACTTTTAAACCATATTTTTTAAGGGATTTTAATCTTTTTGCATATTCATCAGGATGTAAAATATTTCCTGGTTCTGAAACTAGATCTCTAGTATAAAAAGTTCCTTCCTCTAAAGCTTTAAATTTTAATATAGAGCTTTTTGAAGGCTTATTTTTATTTCCAACTACATTAATAGTAATTTTCCTTAAATTTTTTTTAGTAATATATTTTTTAAATTCATATGATTTTAATTTAAATCCATGAAGGAAATGTCCAATAAAGTCTTTATCAGTAACGCTATCAGTATGAATTAAATATTCACTATCTTTTCCATAGTTTAATCTTCCATACAGTTCTGCACCTAAATTTTCTATTTCGTAAATTTTAATATTCTTTTTAATTGAAACCAAAATTATTTTTTTTTTTGAGCTTAATTCAAATTTAAACAATTTTTTTTTTAAATCACAACTTTTCAGCAAATCATTCACAAAAGAAAATTCAAAACTAGAAATGTATTTTTTCAAATGAGATGTTCTAAATTTTTCGTCGACAAAAAGTATAAGATTTGCACTGCTTTTTTTAAGATTAACGTTTTTATAGTTTATTTTAATAGACATATATTTTTAAATTCAAAGAGTTATAAATGAATGCTATATATTTAGAAATTTATTATTTTCAATGAAAAAATTAATTTTTAGGAAATTTGCTAAGGATACATTAGTTTTTTTCATATTTATGTGCTTGGTGGTTGGGATTATTGTTTGGACTCTGCAAGCAGTAAATTACTTCGATTTTGTTGTTCAGGACGGTCATGGCTTAAAAACTTATTTTTCTTATACTATTTTAAGTTTTCCAAAAATCATACATAGGATAATTCCTTTTATTTTTTTTATATCACTTTTTTACATGTTAATTGATTATGAAATAAGGAATGAACTTCTTATTTTTTGGACAACGGGAATAAGCAAGTTAAATTTCGCAAACAAAATAATATTTTTATCAGTCGTTTTAACAATTTTACAGATTTTTATAGGAAGTTTTTTTTCTCCATTAACCCAATTTAAGGGTAGAGAATTTTTAAAGAATTCAGATATTAATTTTTTTACTTCTTTAATAAAGGAGGGAAAATTTATAAATGCGGTAGACGGTTTAACTATTTTTATTAAAAAAAAGAATGATGATGGTTCTTTTTCAAAAGTATTTATAGACGACTCATCTAAAAGCACGACAAAAATGATTTACGCCAAGGATGGAAGTATAATCGACAACGATAAAAGAAAAATTTTTAAACTTTTTCAAGGTCAAGTAATTAACAAAGAAAAGAAAAAAATAAATGTTTTTGAATTTGATGAAATTGATTTCAATTTAGCAGATTATTCAAGTAATACAATTCTAGTTCCTAAAATTCAAGAAATGCCATCAAATAGATTATTAAAGTGTAGTTTTAAATTTTCAAATTACAATGCATTTGACAGAAAATATAATTTTAGATGCGATAACTCAATTAAAAATGAAATAAATCAAGAATTATTGAAAAGATTTTATAAACCGCTTTATATTCCAATAATTGCAATTATGTGTTGTTTTTTAATTATTGTCCCAAAAAATAATATCCAATATAAAAAAAATAGAAAATATACCTTTATTTCAACTTTTTTAATAATTGTATTGTCTGAAGCATCTTTAAGATATTCCACAATTTCAAATTTTACTACTTTGTTATATTTAGTTTTACCTTGGATATTTTTTTTAATTATATACTTAATTTTTTATAATAGAACTAAAAATGTTTAAAACCTACGAAAAATATATAATTAGAAATTTTTTAAATAAATTTTTAACTATTTCAATAATTTTTTTAAGCCTTATTGTAATTTTAAGTATTTTAGAAGAAATTTCTTTTTTTAAGAATGTTAACGCTAATTTTTTTATTCCTTACTTTTTAACAATTCTTGGTGCACCAATAACACTATTTGATATATTTCCTTTTATATTTTTATTATCAACTCAATTTTTATTTTATGATCTTTTTAAAAAAGAGGAATTAAATCTTCTTAAGGTAAATGGTCTTAGTAATTTAAAGATTGTAAAAACTCTATTTATCATTTCATTTACGATTGGTATCGTGATGGTTTTAATTTTCTATAATACTGCTTCAAAACTTAAATTTTTATACACAGATATAAAAAATGATTTTTCTAATGATAATAAATATCTTGCTGTAGTCACTGATAGTGGCCTTTGGTTAAAAGATGAAATAAATAATAATACCCTTATTGTAAAAGCTGAATATATTAAAAATAATTTTTTAATTGATGTAATTATTAATGAATTTAATTCTAATTTTGATTTGAACAAAACAATTCAGTCAAGTAAGATTAATATTGACAACAAAGTATGGATCTTGGAAAATCCAAAGATTACTGATAGCAATATTACCACTCAAAATTCTAAGAATCTTCTATTTCAAACTAATTTCGATAAAGAAAAAATTAATAGTATGTTTTCTAATATCTCAACCTTAAATTTATTAGAACTTTTTGATTTAAAGAAAGATTATGAAAATTTAGGTTATTCATCTAATGAAATTATAATACATTTGTTAAGATTAGGCTCGACACCTATATTATATGGGTTGTTAACTGTTTTATCAGCTGCCATTATGTTTAGTTTTAAGAGGGAAAAATCACTTTTTTTTCACATTATTTTAGGAATTTTAATGTCAGTTATAATTTATTATATGAATTTCATGTTTTCATCACTCGGAAATAGTGGAAAAATACCAATAATTTCATCGATTTTTTTACCTTTATTATTCATTTCCATATTTGCAATCATAGGTTTAATTAGGGTAAATGAAAAATAAATTTATAATATTTTTTTTACTTTTTTTGTTCATATCAGACAACACGCTTGCAGATCAATTTAAATTTGAAACATCTAAGATAGAGTTTTTAAATAACGGCGATCTAGTCAAGGCTGAGGATGGAAAAGCAATCGACTTAAAAAATGACTTGGAAGTAGAAGCAAAAGTTTTTAATTATGAAAAAAATTTAGATCTACTTAAAGCAATCGATGGCGTTGCTCATTATAAGTCTGATGAAATAAAAATATTTTTTGATGAAATAATCCTAGATCAAAAGAAACAAATTACAAAGGCAACTAATAACATTAAAATAGTTGATCTAAAAAAAAAAATTTCGATCGAAACAGACTCTATAAGTTATGATAAAAATAATAATGTAATTGAGTCGCTTTCTTATTCAAAAATAGTTGATGCTAATAATAACTCTTTAAAATCAGATACTTTTATATATGATTTAAAAAATGGTGTTTTAAAATTAAAAAATGCCAGCTTAAAAGATGTTAATGATAATATTTTTAATATAGAAATAGCTTATTACGATACGATTAATGATGAGTTAATTGGTAAGGATATACTGTTAAATCTTAATAACAAAACTTTTAATGATCAGAATGATCCAAGAATAAAAGGAAGAAGTATTATTTATAAGGATAGATTTACAGAAATTTCAAATGGAATATTTACCACTTGTAAAATAACAGATAAATGCCCTCCATGGCAACTAACCGCAAAAAAAATTAGTCATGACTCAAAAAAACAAATTATTAATTACGATAACGCATTATTAAAAGTTTATAATGTTCCTGTTATGTATTTTCCAAAATTTTTTCACCCAGATCCAACTGTAAAAAGAAAGTCAGGATTTTTAATACCATCAATTAAAAATTCTCCAAATTCAAATAGTTATTTTAGTCTTCCTTATTATACTGTCTTAAGTCAAAATAAAGATATCACCTTTACCCCACGTTTTTTTTCTGATGATAAATTTTTGTTGCAAACCGAATATAGACAAGCAAATAAAGATAGTAACCATGAGACTGACTTTAGTTTTTTTGATGAAAATCAAGATAATACAAAAACCCATTTTTTTTATAAATATAATAGAATTTTTGATTTTGCCTATTTTGATGATAGTAAATTTAATTTTAAAATAGAAAAAACATCTAATGATACCTATCTTAGAGCGAATAAATTAATTTCTCCACTTATTAAAGATTATAATACTTTGGAAAATACTCTAGGGTTAGATTTATATTCTGAAAATTTATCCATTAGTTCTGAGATAAAAGTTTTTGAAGATTTAGATAAGACCTCAAATGATAGGTATGAATTTATTCTTCCTAAAATCAATCTAATTAAAAAATTTGAAAACCCAGCAAATTTAGATGGAAACTTTTTTATAAAATCAAATAATTTTATTAGAAGTTATGCAACTAATATATTGGAAAAAATTAATATTAACGACTTTATATTTAATTCTAATCCTAAAATTTCAAAATTAGGTTTCTATAATAATTACGATATGATAATTAAAAACGTAAATTCTGACTCAACAAATTCAAATGAGTATAAAGAAAACGAAAATTTCTTTATTTCGGGAATATTTCAGTACAATTCATCTTTTCCTCTTGTAAAAGAGAAAAATAATTCATTAAGTATTTTTAAACCAAAAATGTCTCTTAAATTAAGCCCTATGTATACAAAAGATATGAGCGATAAAGATGGAAATAGATTGGATGTGAATAATATTTTCAATATTGACAGACTTTCATCTAATAATTCTATTGAGGGAGGTTCTTCAGTAGCTTTTGGTGGAGATTATACAATATTTGATGAAAATAAGTCTAGAGAGGTTTTTGAGATTAAATTTGCAAACAACTTTAGATTTGAAAAAAATGATGACCTTCCTAAAAATAACCAAATAGGGGAAAAAACCTCGAATTTCTTTAGTGAATTTTCTTTTAGTCCAAATGAAAATTTTACCTCTAAGTACAGCACTTCAACAAGGAATAACCTTACAGATATAAATTATGAAAATCTCAATATTGAAATAAGTCTTAATAATTTCATAACAACATTTGATTATCTAAACGAAAATAACACTTCTGATAAAAATTCGTATTTAACAAACACTACTAAATACTCTTTAAATAAAACTAATAGTATAAGTTTTTCAACAAGGGAAAATAAATCTTCAAACTTAACAGAATATTATAATCTAATATATGAATACAAAAACGACTGTTTAGCTGCGTCTGTTGAATATAACAAAGATTACTACGACGATAGAGATATTAAACCAGAAGAAAATTTATTTTTAAAATTGACTATTATTCCATTTGGAGAAACAACCTCACCTAATCTAAAAGATTAATGTCTAAAAAAATTTTTTTTATATTATTAATTTTATTTTTTTCAATAAATAAAACTTTTGCTCAAAAAGATATTTTTATTTTAGCTACAATTAATGATGATATAATTACAAATTTTGACATTAAGAAAGAGTCAGATTATCTAAAAATATTAAATCCAGACCTCGAAAAATTAAATGAAGAAAAAATTTTAAAAATTTCTAAAGACTCGCTAATTAAAGAAATCATTAAACAAAATGAAATTAAAAAATTTTTTGATTTTAATGAGGAAAATATATTAGTAAAGGAATATTTAAAAAATCTTTATACAAGACTTAATTTTAATAATGAAAATGATTTTAAAGATTATTTAAAAAATTCATCTAATTATTCAATTGATGAAGTAAAACAAAAATTAAAAATTGAGCTTATGTGGAATGAATTAATTTACTCTAGATATTTCAACCAAGTAAAAATTGATAAAGATAAGATGATGAAAAAAATTAACAGTCTAGCAAATCAAGAAATTAATGAATATCTCTTATCAGAGATCGTCTTTCAAAAAGATAAAGATCAAATTTTAGAGAATAAAATAAATTTAATTATTTCAAGTATCAATAATGTTGGTTTCGAAAATACAGCAAATATTTATAGTCTATCAGAAAGTTCAAAATTAGGTGGTAAAATTGGTTGGGTTAACGAAAGTAATTTATCTAGAAAAGTTTTAGAAAAGTTAAATAATTTGACTGAAGGGGAAATTTCTGAAGTCATTCAATCAGGAAATAATTATTTAATTTTAAAAGTTGAAAAAATAAGAAAAAAAAAAATTTCAATTAATAAAAATGATGAACTCAACAAAATGATACAATTTGAAACTAATAAACAACTTAATCAATTTTCAAAAATATATTTTGATAAATCAATAATTAATTATTCTATAAATGAAAAATAAACCCATTTTGATAGTTGCAGGCGATCCAAAGAGTATTTTTTTTGAAATACTGTTTAAATCCTTCAAAACTTATAAGATCAAAAGTCCTGTTGTTCTTATTGCATCACTCAAATTACTCAATCGACAGATTAAAAAATTTAAATTTAAAAAGAAAATTCGATTGATTGATTATCAAAATTTAAAAGCGTACAAACTAGATAACACTAAGATAAATCTTATTGATGTAAAGTCAAATTTTTTAAATAATAAAGGAAGAAAGAATTATATTAAAGTTTCTTTTGATATTGCCTTTAGGATTTTGAAAGAAGGTTTTACAAACAAACTAATTAACGGTCCAATCGAAAAGACAGAATTTTTGGAAAAAAAATTTCTTGGTATAACAGAATATATTTCAAAAAATTTTAATAAGAAAAAATTTGCAATGTTAATTTATAATAAGGATTTATCAGTTTGCCCCGTAACCACTCATTTACCTTTAAAATTAGTTTCAAAAAAAATTACAAATTCACTAATTAAAGAGAAAGTTATACTTATTAATCACTTTTATAGAAAAAATTTAGGGTATTTACCAAAAATTGCTGTAACTGGTTTGAATCCCCATTGCGAGAGTGTTTTAAAATATAATGAAGATGAAAAAATAATTTTGCCTGCAATCAAATATCTTAAGAAAAAAGGTTATGATGTAGATGGCCCTTATGCTGCTGATACAATTTTTTTAAAACAAAATAGAAAAAGATATAATGTTATATTGGGAATGTATCATGACCAAGTTTTAACTCCAATTAAAACATTAAAAGAATATGATGCAATTAATATAACCTTAGGTTTGCCATTCTTAAGAATTTCACCTGATCATGGTCCAAACAAAAAAATGATAAATAAAAATTCGTCAAATCCACTGAGTTTAATTAATTCTTTAAAATTTTTAGATAAAAAGTGATTATTGCTAAAAAAAGTTTAGGACAAAACTTTCTTAATGATAAAAATATTATTGAAAAGATATCAGGAATTACAAACATAGAAAACAAAGAAATCTTAGAAGTAGGTCCTGGAACTGGAAATTTAACTAATTCATTATTAAAAAAAAATCCAAAAAAAATTTATGCAATAGAAAAAGATACTCAGTTAGCGTTAGAACTTAAAAAAAAATTCAAAGACAATGTATCAATAATAAATAAAGATATTCTTGATTTTGATGAAAGTTCTCTAAGTGATGAAAAATTAATAGTTTTTGGAAATTTACCCTATAATATCTCGACTGAAATTTTATGTAAGTGGATTTTGAACTTAAAAAATAAGAAAATGTGGTTTAGTAAGTTAATATTAATGTTTCAGAAAGAAGTAGCTGACAGAATTGTCTCAGATTATAACTGTTCAAATTATGGAAGATTAACAATTTTAGCTAATTGGAAGTTAAATGTAAAAAAAATAATTAATATTAAACCAACAAGTTTTTTTCCAAAACCTAAGGTAGATAGTTCATTACTTTTTTTCTCTCCAAAAAAAGAATTTTTTGAGATTAAAAATCCTTATAATTTAGAAAAAATAACAAGAATTTTTTTCAGTCATAGAAGAAAAATGATAAAAAAACCTTTTAATCAAATTTTTAATGGTAATACAGAAATAGCAAAAAAACTTAATATTGATTTAAGTTTAAGACCTCAGAATCTTGATTTTGAAACTTATTATAAAATTGTTAACGAGTACGAATGCTTAAGAGGTTAGTTTTTCAACATGGCTTCTTATATATTTTGGATCATAATCTTTTGAACCATCATTGATCTCAGCATGAATTAAATTTTTTATTTTAGTATAACACTCTTTCAAATTGTCATTAATTACAACATAATCGTAATTTATCCAATGGAGAACATCTCTATCAAATTGTTTCATTCTTTCTTCAACAATCAATTTATCTTTCATGTCTCTATTGGATAATCTTTCAAATAAAATATCTTTACTTGGAGGTAAAATAAAAAATGTAATTAATTTGTAGTCTAGTTTTTTATTCTTAATTTGATCAGCTCCTTGCCAATCAATATCAAATAATACATTTTTACCTTTATTTAATTTATCTATTACA
>MDTG01081526.1_pt1 | contig 13252 bp, 17 predicted proteins | sample 811421 | NCBI WGS metagenome assembly MDTG01 (sample SAMN05326645, study PRJNA326480) | marine metagenome | isolation source: seawater | place: Pacific Ocean: South East | collected 2011
ATTGTTATTTAGTAACTGCTGATGGTGGTTTTGATTATTCAAAAGATTATAATACTCAAGAAGAAATATCATATCGTTTATTTTTTTGTGAGATTTATACAGCTATGAATATTCAAAAAATAGGAGGAAATTTTATTATTAAATTATTTGATATGTTTAATTATCAAACTATTCAACTAATTTATTTATTATATTGTAATTATTCATATTTAGAGTTTTTCAAACCTTCCACAAGCCGCAGTTCTAATTCTGAAAAATATCTAATATGTAGTGATTTTCAAGGACTATCTCCAAAAATAAAAGTTGATTTAGAAAAACATTATAGTGATCCAAGTAAATTATATATTGATGTTCCAAAAAGTTTTATTCAAAATATAAATGAGTATAATACTCAGTTTTCAGGTTTACAAATAACATCAATTAATAATAATTTAAAAATCATTCAAAGAAAAAAATTAATTAAAGTTCCTACATTACAACAAATTGAAACCGCAAAAAGATGGTGTGAATTATATAATTTACCAATTAATCAAGATTGTATATATTTAAAGTGAATAATTTGGTCGATCGACTATATTCTCAAGTAATAAATATCCTTCGTTGTTATCAGGGTCGGAGGCGCTAACAGAACCATAAAAGTTTCCACCATTAATTAACTTCTCATTTTCATAATCCCATGATTGATAATAATTACCATTAATTGATTCTATATTTTTCCCTTCCACGCTCTTAAATATATCACCTTTTCCTTGACCAATACTCTTAATAACTTTATTATTCGGTTCATTAATCAATTTAGGAGGAATAAGTTGCAATTTATTATTATAATCACATATAATTTCATTATTTTTATCCATAAAACATCTATCCGGTAATATAGTCTTTGAATATGGAGATGTTTTATCATTATACATCATATTTTCGTCAAAAAATTCGCCTGTTTTTGTTAACTCATCTTCAAAATCACTCTTATAATATGATGGATGTTGAGATACATTTATTGTACTATATGGAACTTTCGGATTTTCTTCAACAAATCGATATTCTGTTGAATCAATTGGATTAGGTGATACAATATCATTTTTAAGATTTAAATTACTATAATCCACAGATATATTTTGACCTTTAATAATTTTAATTTTTGATTTTTCAGTTGTTGGTATTATATCTTCCGATACATATTCTCGAAGAGTAGAAAATATTTTGTTAAAAAATGAAAATATTACATTATCTTCTGATTTTTTTTCGATCTCTTCTTCTGTTAATAGTTCTTTATTCACTAATGGAACATCATCCATTATATTATTACTATTGTGATTACTATTATTATTACTATTTAATTTCACTCCATTATTGACGATTAATACAAGAATTAATAATAATGCTATAATATAAACCTTCTTCATTATATATATACTATATAAATTAAATATAAATTTTTTGAAAATTAATATCTTTTTTTTTCTCACAAATACATTGGAATGTTATGTAATCACTATAATCTTTTAATTGAAAAATCATATTTCCATCATTTTTTTCATATAATATATATTCTTCTTCACTATCCATATGGTAAAAACTATATGGTATTATTTTTTCTTTAGAAAATTCTTGAATTAATAATTTTTCCTTTTTATTATATATAATTTCTTTATCTTTAATATTATCAAAATATAAAGTATTATTATAAGCTCTCACCCTTATATTATTTTCCCAATATTCTTTAATTTCCCCTATAATTTTCATTTCATATTTTGATAGAATTTCATCTTTTTTTTCTTTAGTAATTTTTTCATTAAAAATAAAATCACTTTCTTGAATACAATAATGTAATATATACATTTTTATATTATTTTACAACTCTTTTCTAAATAGTTATTATCCAAATGTGTTTTCACTCGTATAGATTACATATAAAAAACCATCATTATCTTTCATATCATCATATATCTGCCTTAATAATGTCGATCCAGGGACTAAATTACCATTAATCGTTATTATTAATGATTGTGATGGTTCTAATTGAATTCGTTTACGAATAACAAATAAGAACTGTGACATTGAAAGATCATTGGGGACCAAAAACTTACATTTATCTACATCAGGTAATTCACAATCATGAAATTTCTGTACAATCACAGGAACTCTATCCGGATATTTATTTTTTATTTCATCTGATTCTTGTTTCCTTTTATCAAAAGAATATTTATTTTTTAAATTATTCATTTCTATAATTATATACAATAAATTATTATTTAAGGATTTATCCAATTTCTACATTAATAATCATGAAGTGTGTTAGAATTAATGCGAATGGAACAATGAATGATATTGATATTAACTTAAAAAAAAAAACTCTATTAAAATTATTAGAAAAAGAAAGTATTTCCAAAGGTTCAACAGATTTTAAAGAATTATATAAATGGAAACATAACCAAACCGAAATTTATTGTTATGGTTGGTATGATGGTGAAGCTGGTTTCGAGAATAAACATGACTTAATACCTAATGGAGTCTCTTCTTTTTTAGAAGAAGAATCATCTGAAAAATTGTTATTTGGTGATATTTTTTTAGTTGCAATAAAAAATAAAAAATTTATTAATTTCTGTGTAACAGATTATTCTGAATTTTATGAAATATTATTTGATTTTGAAGATTGTGAAAGCGATGATACAACAAATGAAGAAGAAGAAGAAGAAGAAGATATATTATCTAAAGAGGATGAAGATTTCATTGTTGATGATGATGATGATGATTTAAGTGATGAAAGTTATGAATATTGTGAAGACGATGAATTAGACATTGATGAAAATAATTATACAGATTAAGGTTTATAAATAACTACGGCTACGCGGCAGCAACACCGCGCATCATCCCCCCCAGACCTTTAAATGGCTCCTGCGACAGCTTCGAAGAAGGCTCTGCTACCGGCTCCTGTGGCGGTGAGGGCTTATCGGGATGCGATAACTTTTCCTCATATATATAATATTATATATTTATATTATGTTTTGTTAATAAATCATTGGCTTCAATAATATAATGACTATGTGTTTTATTCCCCTTCATAATATCTATTATTAATCTTCCAATTGATTCCTTCTCCCCTTTAGTCAGTAAATCCTTCAATCCCAATACCTTTTTCCTTAACTCTTTATATTGTAATTCTTGTAAATGTTCCTCTGATAGAAGATCACCTTTAACTAATTCCCCTGATTCATAAGTAAAAAAGCTGCCCGTGGCGTTCGTGCCATTTGTTTCATCGATTGCACCATCTATTTTTGTTAGTCCGTCTATGTTACTTTCTATTGTTTTTGGATCCTTTAAACCTTTATATAATTGATAAGTTTGATCTATCGTGTTAATCCACGTCATCATTGTTTTATTTTTTAAACGATATAAATTTATATCTTCCTCACAATTTTTCAGTCTTATGTCGTCTAATCTTCCTTGAATATCATTTTTATATTTAATTAATCTTTCTTTATAATCTTTATTAGACTCAACATATTTAATTATATATTGAAAATGTTTTGGATCATTATATTGTATTATATTTATAATCACTTCCCCTTTCATATCTACTACTTCTAAACCTACGATATTTATATATGACTGAATATCAGAGTGGAAATCATCGATATTAGTTGGTTCAATTTTAGTAAGATACACTGGCTCAATATTGGGTGTCCCCCTATTGCTTTGGGGATATATATTTATAATTATTTTTACTCCGGTATTATTTTGTATTTTATTTAATAAATTAATAACCCCCATTGTATGGGAATTTTGTAATCTTTGACCAAAACTCTCAATTAGTTCACCTTCATCCGCCCCTATTTCTTTATATAATTTCAATGTTAGTTCATATTCACGATTAATATTTTGATCTATATCCATATCTTCCCCAGAATTTTTATTTATCTTTAATTGATGCTCACCCTTCCCTTTTTTTGCTAATTCTCTTATATTTCTTATTAAGTCACTTTGTTCGCCGGTTTTTATAAAATCATTAATTTTATCTCCGTATCTACTTGATAATAATCCTTGTAAAAGCGACATCCAAAAACATTGTTGTGTCATATCATTATTTGACTTGTCGGCTAAATTTACTTTATGTGGTTTACCTACCTGATGAGAAACTAGTAGTTCACCATCATTGTCTACCGCATCCGCTATTTTTTGATCAATTTCATTTATATATCCAAGAATTTGAGCGACATTTATATTTATATCAGGGTGAGGACCACCTTTTAGTTCACAATAACCCGATACATCATCCTTATTTGTATTGGTGCTGGCCGCCGCTCCCGCCGCGTCGGTGGGAGCGGGAACGGGGGCGTCGGCGGAACTGGGGGCGTCGGTGGGAGCGGGAGCGGGAGCGTCGCCAGACGTGGCGTCGGTGGGAGCGGGAGCGTCGCCAGACGTGCCGTCGGTGGGAGCGGAACTGGGATCGGTGGCGGGAGCCGTCTCTTTGGAAATTTTTAAATTAGCATTTTCATAATCCCAGTCTTCATTATTATTAAAATCATTTAATAGAATATATGGATTGATTAGTGGGTTTAATAATTCTGCTATACACGAACAACCTGCGAGTTTTGAAATTTCAGGATCTAAAATGCCATTATAATAACCATTTCCTATATATGAATTTTTATCCCGAAAAAACATTGCCACTTGTAGTAACTTTTCATTTGGTTGAAAAATAATCCCATCATTTCGGAAATCAGATTCATTATCTAAATATTCCAATAAATAATCTTTTAATTTTCTGTCAATACCTTGTTGGGTTATATATTCATTGGTAATCTTATCATCAATATTCATATTATTAAATATAAGTTTTGGTTTTATTTTATCGGGTCTATTATATAGTACTTTCAATAGTACCTCTTGAACGATCTTATTTATATTTTGATCACCCTGTTGACCTGTATCTCTATTTATAATTAAAGTTAATTCTTTATCCCCTGTCTCTTTAGTCTCTTTTCTATATATTTCATATGAATTATTAATAAATATTTCATATGTTAATTTTAACTTTTCTTTAAGTAATTTATCATCTGATTCAATGTTTATGTTGTCAAAACCGAATATATATGCGTATGTATTAGACTTTAGGAAATCATCATTTTCTTGACCTAGAGGCTCCCCACCATTATTTATAATAGGTGTCCTACAACATACACCCAATTTATTGTCAAGTTTGGAATTATCGTATGCTTCTCCTCCTTTTACATTTAATAATTCTGGATATATTTTCTTTAATTCCTGAATACCTGGGCTCTCGATATCATCATGGCCTCTATCGTTATCCGGACCATGGTTTTTTCTATTATATATTCGTTTTTGAATGCTTCTTTTTAAATTTCCTTCAGTCGAAGCTTTAATGATATCATTATGGACAACTATATATGATGATTTTATACATTTTAAAATTTCACTATATTTACCTTCCACCCCCATTCTCTTAAATAATTGATTACTTAAATGATTAATTTCTGGGGACGCATTTAAAAAAATTGTTGAGCGGATGTAAACTTCATTCAATTTTTTTTTATCATCATGATTATTATAACTTTTAAGGGTTCCTATTTCAGGGAAACCATTTTGATGTGTTTCCTTGATATATTTCCTACATTTCACAAGTTCGGCATCATTAATCATTTTATTCATCATATCATTAAATTCCTTATCACTTATTTTTTTACAAGATTGTTCAGCATCTACATTCTCATTTAGATCAGTTGTAATTTTGGGATGATTAGTTAATATTCCCTTTACCTTATTAAAATGTTCTTTAAATCCGTCATTATTAAAATCATAATTTTTATCATAGTAGGATTTATTGTATAAATAATATAATTTATATAGTTCAAAATTATCTTTTGTATTATCCATATTATTTAATATATTTAAAATTTGATTAATAAATATATTAAATAATAATAATTATGAAATATTCAAATAGTCAAGATGAAAATCGAATAAAAATGGTGATCTACCTTAATCAACATATAGATAATTTATTAATATCTAAAAAAATTGAACAAAGTATTTATAATTATATCATTAATACAGCTAAAGAAAAAAATATTCAAAGAGTATGGTCAAACCCTATATTTACGAAATTATATCATTCAAAGATTATATCAATCTATTCAAACATTAAAGAAAATAGTTATATCAAAAATACAACCTTCTTAAATAGAATAAAAAATAATGAAATCGATCCATCCAATATAGGAACATTAACGGCCTATGATATATTTCCCGATAATTGGAAAGAATTATTAAATATTAAATCAAAAAGAGATAAAATAAAATATGAACTGAAACCTGAAGCAATGACTAATCTATTTAAATGTCGAAAATGTGGTAGTCGTGAAACATCTTATTATGAAGTACAGACCCGATCAGCAGATGAGCCTATGACACAATTTATTACATGTTTGAAATGTAATGCTCGTTGGAAACAATAATTTATTCATTAACTTGTTCAATCCCAATTCCTTCTTTATTTAAAACTTCAATATTACATCCTGTGTGATTACAAACTTGTTTTACACTACTATCAAGTAATTGTGTGGAATTACAATCTAAACATCCGAATTTATCATCCATTGTTTTTTTTTCTTCTTCAATTAATTTTTCGGCATTATTCATTAGATATGAACGATATTCCCAACTTGACATATTTTTTTGTAATAAAAGGTTTTTATCACAATTTGGTGTGTAATCTGTTATAAATCGTCCATCTGACATTCTAGCTGGAAAAGATTTTAAATAATTGTCTATAACTTTTTGTGTTTCCATATAATTATATTATAATATATATATTTTTTTTTAGATTTGACTTAATTTTTCATTAATACGATTAACCAATTGTGTTTTATTTCCTGATGTAGATAATTCCATTTTGACACACATCTCTTTTAATTCTTTAATAGAATAACTATTGTCTGCCATTTTAGATTTATTAGAAAGAACTATCTCAATATCTTCATTATCATCTTCATCATTATCATCTCCACTAAAACTTCCATTTTCACTTCCACTTACACTACCGCCTTCACTACCACTTACACTACCATCTTCACTACCACTTACACTACCATCTTGACTTTCAATATCATTATCTTGATCATTACTTTCTTCAGATAATTCACTAATTCGATCTTCTTCTTTAGTTTCCATTTCTTGAGGAATGGTTTCTTCAAATACCATTTGTTGACTTATAATTCCACCCATTGGTGGGAAACCAAACATAGGATTACCACCTAAAACTATTTCTGAGATAGGAGGACCACCACCCATCATCATATTATGTTCATCCATATTTTCATGGGTTAATTGAACATCTTTTTCTTTATTAACCTTTTTTTCTTTCTTTTTAACCTTTTCATTTTTTTTATCTGTAAATGGTTCAATAGGGACTTTTTTAACATTTTCATCAGGATCATCAGAACCATCTGTATCATCAGGACCATCTGTATCATCGGGACCATCCTTATTATTTTGTTTTATTTCTTGATTTAGTCTTTCATTATTATTTTTATTTTTGATATTTATGAGTTGATTATTTAAATTATCAACTCTTACATTTATTTTTTTAAATTCTAGAAATCCAATTATAAATATACATATAACAGAGATAGTTAAAATAATTAAAGGGATATTTGAATGTATATGAAGTTCTTTCCACATTTACTATCAAAAAATATAAAAAAGTTTAAAAATAAACTTAAATTGTGGATTTTTTATATTAATAATTATAAATGTATATACTTGAAAAGATTAAAGGAATGACATTAGGGGAACCTGTTAAATTAATCCTTGCATATGATATTATTCGAACAATTGTTATTCAGTTGATCGTTCAATTATTATTTAGTGTAAATGATCAATCCATCCAATTTTTAAGCCCGATATTTTTACAATCAACTTTTTATTTATGTGTTGGTGTGGCCTTTTTCTGGCTGGCGATATATAAATTATTCATTAATTATGATGAATATTTTAATATATTAAAGAAATAAATTATATATCATTTAAAAATGGATACTCCCGAAAAAAAGCCAAAAAAAAGAGGAAGGAAACCCAAAAATAAAATAGTTGAAAAGAAAAAAGATAATATCTCCATCACAGAAAAAATGATCGTTCGATTAAATAATACTAAAAAATCAGAAATTGATACGATTAAACCCTACACATCTGATGATATTCTAAGTAATATTGATAAAAATAAGAATGAACAGAAATGTAGTAAAGTATGTTGGAATTGTTGTCATGATTTTCATGATTTAATCTATGGTATCCCTTTAAAATATTATGATAAAGTTTTTTATATCTATGGTTATTTTTGTTGTCTTGAATGTGGAATAAGATATGTATTTGATAATCTTAAAGATCATGATTTTAATGAAATATTATTATACACAAATTTATTTAATAATATAAATTATAAAAAAACATCAAATATTATAATGCCTCCTAATCGCTTAGTTCTTGAATATTTTGGGGGAGATAAAACAATTGATGAATACAGAAATAATGATAATAATAATATTTATGATATTATTATGCCACCTATCTTACCTATCAACCATAAGATTAATTCTTATGAAACAAACAATTCTGAATTGAACAAAAAAAGTAATTTAAAACTTTATCGAAAAAAACCCCTTGAAAATGAAAGTAAAAATATAACTAAATCAATGCAACTTGTAATTAAATGATCATTTTACAGGTGAAAAATATTGTTGAATACCATTCATAATTATAATTGCGATGATAGGATCATTATTAATATAATTATTTAATATTTCATTTAAATTATCTTGAATTGTTTCTTTTTTCATTACAGGTATTTCAGAAAAGGATCGATTTAATTTTATTGATCTTAAAAAAAGAAATTGATAAACATTTTTTAATTTAAAATTTTGAACTGAATTTAATAATTCATAATATTTAATCATCCCTTTATCTTCCATAAAATTTAAAAATGTATAATTATTTGTTTCAATTCGTTTATTAATTATTATATCGTATGGAAGTATATTTAAAATATAATTATTCATATATATTATCATGGGAAAAAATATGATTTATTAAACTTAATAATAAAAATCATATTTTTTAAGAGTTGAATCAAATGGTAATGGGTGATCGATATTTATTTCTTTATTAAAAACATTTGGATCTTTTTTCCATTTTTTATTTAATCGTAATGAAAGATTATATAATAATGAATAACCTTCATCATAAAGTTCTTTTGATATTTTTGAAATTTTCATAAGTTCTTTTGAATTTGTGAAATCATTATATTTAAGACCATCGATATATTTACGATCATAACTATTAACTCCTAATTCTTGAAATGCATTTATAGACCTTTGAAGATAATGAAAAGCTTTATCAAAATACTGATTGTAATTAAATAATTCATCATTTTCAAGTGTATCCAATGTTCTCATAAAATATGTCCAGTAATACATTGCATTATTATATGTGGGTGGATTTTTCTTTTTATATTTCTTAAGCTTTAGAAGATTTTTTTCAATTTTAATATTGTAATTTAATGATACTTTTTTATCTTTTCTTATAATATTCTCATGGATGCTTTCTTTCAGTTTTTCATAATTAGTCAATAATATAATTATTAACAAGAAACTTACTAATATTTTTACATCATAAAAATTAAAAAAGAAAAATATCATTGATAATGAAAAAATTATAACCAAATTTTTTTCACTTTTTAATTGTATTTCAGGAAAATTAATCATCCACTAGATATATTAAAGAAATATAATATTATTGATAGAGTTACCAACATAACACCTATATATATTACATTATCTTTATCACCTATATAAAGGACAAGTGCTAATATATATTTTTTTAAATTTGTATATAAACTATCATGATTACCTTCATAAAGACTAAAATCTAAACTAACTTCTTGCATTTTTTTTGAATAATCACTCATAAAATTTGCAGATAAATTAACAGTATTATCAATTATATCATTCATCGTTAAATCCAAAATAGTCGTTCGATCTTTTTTTTCGAATTCACGAAGTATTTCTGTTTTCGTTTCCTTTTCAAAATCAGAATAAAGTGGCTGATTACGATCTTCATATCCAATTAGAGCAGGCCTTGATTCAGTATCACTTATTAATGCCATTGTATTATATACTATATATAATAACATAGAATTATTATTATTTAAATCTGACTAATTAAGTGAACATTTGTTAAAAACATTCTTCGACAACAATATTTATGCATATTTAATTCATCCAATGCTTCTCCTTCAATCGATTTTTTTATACTACCATCATCTGTAATATTAATATATTCAATATCAAGTGTATCATTAACTACCTCATTTGATTCATTTTTTTTCTCCATTATTAATGAAACAAATGGCCTCCATTTATCAGAGATTACATTACCACATGTAAAACATCGCATTGGAATGATCATTTAATACTTATAATTATATTTATTTTTTAAATAGAATATCAAATTTTATTTAAAATAATATTATTTAAATAATAGTATGAAAAAAAATTTTTATGTAACAAAATTTATATTTAATCAAACAAAATCTATATATGAACCTATATATCCTTCACTTTTATTTTATTCTTTTAGTTATATTGATACATATGTAAAAAATGAGTTTAATAGTAAAAAAACATATACAACATATTCAGAGAATAATAATTATTTTTTAATAAAATGTGTTGATAACAATGAATTATTTTTTCATATTGTTGAAAATTAATTTATCTTCTGCGTGTTCTTCGACGTGTTCTTCGTGTTCTTCTACCACCACCAGATTGTAAACCATCTCTTTCATTTCTTAGTTGTTTAAGCATATCTTGATTTTTCTTAATAATTTTATTAAATTCTTTGTATTTTAAATACCAAAAACTGGATTGAATATCTTTTTTACTTGCATCAAATGCCATACTTCTTGCGTTTATAAGTTTTTTATTTTCATCATCAAGTTTTTTAATTGTTCTATTTATTTCTGTTTTTCTCATTTGATTTGCAACCCTTCTTTTTCTTGTAAGGTCGAGATTTAATTTTTTCATTTGTTGTAACTTTTTAGATTGAGATACATATTGTTTTCTCTTTTTATATTTTTTTGAACGTGGGTTGGAAGATGATTTTCCTTTTTTTGATTGTGGTGGTTTTGGTATTACACTTTGTTTTAATTTTTCAAGGGATTTCATCCTTCGATCATGTTCTTCTTCAACATCTTCATATTCGGCTTTCCATAATTCTTGACTCATAAAACTACCTTTTTTAATTTCAGATGATAGTCTATCATTTATCTCTTTTGTGCTTAACCTCTTTAAATCAGATGGTAAGCTAGAACTACTACGACTACGACTACGACTGGGCATTTATAATATATTCAATATTTTTATTTAAAATTAATTGATATAATAATATTACTATGAAAACAAAACTTTCAAAAGATGGTTACAAAATCATCAAGAAAGAACTTGATACTAAAACAATCAAAGATATTAAAGATGAACTAAATGTAAAGCCGTATACATATAATAAAACGCAAATGAATGATAATTCAAGCCGATTTTGTGTTTATATGGAAAGTCCTAAAAAACTATATTTACCCCGATTTTATGGTTTAAAAAAATTCGGTAAACCAATCGTAAATGATATAACAGATGGAGATAATATTAATTTACAATTTAATGGTGATTTAAGGGATGAACAAAAACCAATTGAAGAAGTATACTTAAATAATGCGAAAAAAAATGGAGGTGGAATTATTTCAATACGATGTGGTGGTGGTAAAACAGTTTTAGCATTACATATTATTTCTGTTCTTAAAAAAAAAACAATCGTAGTTGTCCATAAGGATTTTCTAATGACACAATGGAGAGATAGAATATTAGAATTCTTACCCAATGCAAGAATAGGAAAAATACAACAAAATACAATCGATACCAAAAATAAAGATATTGTTCTTGCAATGGTTCAAAGTCTCTCCATGAAAGAATATGAAGATGATACATTTCAATCTTTTGGACTCGCAGTATTTGATGAATGTCATCATTTAGGGGCAGAAGTATTTTCAAAAGCACTGCCTAAAGTTGCCTCAAAATATATGCTTGGTTTATCCGCAACACCAAAAAGAAAAGATGGATTATCCAAGGTTTTTGAATGGTATATTGGTGATATAGTATATCTTCAAAAGAAAAAAAATGAAGATTATGCTGAAGTCCAACTTATCGAATGTAATTTTACAAATCAAGAATATAATAAAGAAGAACTCAATTTTAGAAAAGAACCATGTATGCCTAAAATGATAAATAATATCTGTAATTACCTACCTCGAACAGAATTAATCCTTGATCTAATTATTAAATATCAAAAAGAAGGACGTAATACCCTCATTTTAAGTGATCGTCGAGAACATCTAAATTTAATGTATAATTTATTAAACGGATATTCAAGAGGGTTCTATGTTGGAGGAATGAAACCCGAAGAATTAAGGGATTCGCAAGAAAAAGATATTATTTTAGCAACATTTTCTATGGCGAGCGAAGGTATGGATATACCTAAGTTAAATACAGTAATACTTGCTTCACCTAAATCCGATGTTGAACAATCAGTTGGAAGAGTTTTCCGACAAAAAGCATGTGATCGTAAATATCACCCTTTAATTATTGATATTCAAGATACATTTTCCATGTTTCAAAGACAATGCGAAAAAAGAATTACATTTTATCACAAATCAAATTTCACATTGTTCAAAAATGATCAAGAAATTAAAAAAATAAAGAAAAGAAAAGAAAAGAAAATAATCGATTTTGCTCTAATTGATGATTAATATAACTTTTTAATAAATTTTTTTTAATAATATAGTATAAATGGATTTTACTACAAATATATCTGGTATAATCGATGAAATTGATCTTGAAAAAAATTATGATAAATCAATCTTAAAATTCAGATTTTTAGATGAAATTTCATATTATGAACAAAAAAGAGACCATACAAAAAAATATTACAATGTTTTTCGATTTGTTGTTACAACGGGTAGTATTCTTTTACCCGCCATTTTATCAATGGGACAAATGGATCCCACAAAATTACCTGCAAACTTTGATATGATTAGTTATTGGGCGTCATGGACAATATCTCTTATGGTAACAGCTAGTAATGGTTTCCTTCAATTATTTTCTTTAGATAAAAATTATTTTTCATA
>MDTG01027558.1_pt1 | contig 13251 bp, 10 predicted proteins | sample 811421 | NCBI WGS metagenome assembly MDTG01 (sample SAMN05326645, study PRJNA326480) | marine metagenome | isolation source: seawater | place: Pacific Ocean: South East | collected 2011
ATCCCTTTCACTTATACCTGTTGCCAAATGCAACTCATCACGGTTTGGGGTTATAACATTAGCTCCTTTATAGCGAGTAAAATCACTACCCTTGGGGTCAACAATAACTGGCTTAGAAAGGGTATTACAAATATTTATCATTTCAGCAACATTTGTTAAGCAACCTTTACCATAGTCAGATAATATAACTACGTCACTCTCTTTAACTTTAGATTCAAATTCTAAAAGAGTTTGCGTCAAAATTTGTTTATCAGGTTTGGCCTCAAAATCCAATCTAACAAGTTGCTGTTGCCGGCCAATAACCCTAAGTTTTATTGTAGTGGTTAGCTCGGGATCTCTAATTATTTGGTTATTAATGCTCTCAAGCTTCAGCAAATGATCTATTTTCCTTGAGGCATCATCCGACCCCATCACTGACACCAAAGCACATCTGGCACCTATTGATGACACATTACGTGCCACGTTTCCTGCCCCACCAAGTCTCTCTTCGATTTTGCCAATTTTTACTACAGGAACCGGTGCCTCGGGTGATATTCGACTTACATCACCAAACCAATATCGGTCCAACATTAGATCTCCCGCTACTAATATTTTCAAAGAACCAAGTGATTTCAATTCATCTCCTAACAGTTAAAAGAACATTTCATCAATTGCCTATACCTAATAATTCCAAGTTGATTTTATCAATTATCTCCATTGGAGTTTCAGATTGGGTAATTGATCTGCCAATTACCAGATAGCTTGCCCCATTCTGCATAGCATTAACAGGATTCATTACTCGTTTTTGTTCGTCCCTTGAATTCCCGTCAAGCCTAATACCTGGTGTGACCCTTAAAAAACTATCTCCAAAATCCTCCACAATCTGACCCGCCTCGATTGCCGAACATACCACGCCATCATAATTATTTGCGTGAGCCATATTACTTAAAGTCTTAACCATATCAGGAACTTTTTTTTGAAATCCTAGTTTTTTTATATCTGAATCATCAAGACTGGTAAGTATAGTCACTGCCAGTAATAAAGGGGAATCCGCTTTACTTTTAGGAATAGCATCTCTAGCAGCTTTGAGCATTTCTACCCCTCCCAAGGCATGGACATTTAGCATCCAAACTCCCATTTTAGCGGCATTAATACACGCTTTGGATACCGTGTTAGGTATATCGTGGAATTTTAAATCTAAAAATACGCGAAAACCTTTTTTAACGAGACTTTCAACCAAGAATGGCCCTCCAGATAGAAATAATTCTTTTCCAACCTTTAGTGCGCAAGAGCCTGGAGTCAATCGTTTGGTAAAACTCATAGCATCACTGACATCTGAAAAATCTAGAGCAACTATTATTTTACTGTGTATCACAAAGTCCTTTCCCTCTCTTCGTATCGGCGAGGGGAATAAGTCTCCCAGCTGTTACAAGCTGGGCAATGCCAATGAAACTTAGCAGCTTTAAAACCACAGGAATTACAAAAATAAAGACTTAGATGTCGTGCATGCTGACTAATAAGTTTTTTGACCAACTTCATATCATTTTTTTCTTTACCCTTCAAATCAATTAACTGAACATCCAAAAGTTTATTCAACGTCAGAAGTGTTGGAAATTTGTTTATCTCGCTTTTTATTAGCTCGTAAGCACCGTCAACCCCAGTAGAAATCAATTTAGCATCATAGAGAACAACCATTAGATCATAAGCCGGGTATTTCGTGAGATATTTTTTTAGCAATGCATGTCCGTCAATCATCTTTCCTAATCCATTATACGCGTCAAAGAGTCTTTGACCCACTAGTGATAGATATTCTGGGTTTTGTTTTTCAATCCTTCGCCACCGATCAATGGCTATTTCCAATTGATTATCTTTCACATGCATGTCACCCAATTCAATATTAGCTCTGACACACAATGGATTTTCTCTGAGGGCCATGCCCAAAAACTTGCGAGCGCCAACAACATCTTTTGCCTTCAAGCTAACCAGAGCAATCTCACAATAATAGTTGGCGATATCTTTTTGCTTGTTCGTCTTGTTGAACTTTTGGAGCTCCCGAGCTGCTTCTATCGCCTTGACCCAATCTTTTTCCTGCTCATAAATATCAACCAAAAAAGAGAATCCCCTTTGCTCAAAACCTGTTCCAACTAACTTTACAAATAAAGATTCCGCTCGATCCAAAAACCCGGCTTTAAAGTAATCTTGGCCAAGCTCAAATAAGGCCTCGAATCTTTGGTTTTTATCTAAATCGGGCCTATCCAAGAGGTTCTGGTGCATCTTAATCGCTCTGTCAACCTCGCCTCTTCTGCGAAATAGGTTCCCTAAAGCAAAATGGATCTCAGCTGTTTGGGGGTCATTCTTGGCCACCTCTAACAAAGATTCAATTGCTTTGTCTGGTTGCTCATTAAGCAGGAAGTTAAGTCCCCGGAAATATGACATCGGTAGGCCTCGAGACTCCGACATTAGCTCTTTTATGTCAATCCGAGCAGCCAACCATCCTAGAATGAAAAAAAGGGGAAACCCTAACAGCCACCAAAACTCAAAACTCATATATCCCTTCCGAGTAGCATATAAGGCGAATTAAGGAACAATACTCGTCGAAACCGGTTGAAACCAAATTTGTGTGAAAAAAAGGCCTCTTTACCCATAGTCAATGTATAGACACTAAAATTTAAGACTATTTCATCGATACCATTAGCGGAGACACCTTGGAGTTTTAGGCTTTTATTACTACGATGAAACCTCTTCCTTTTTACTGTAATCAACCCTAGATCTCAGCTCTTTTCCAGCCTTGAAATGAGGCACATATTTTGCCGGAACGTCCACCTTTTCCCCTGATTTTGGATTACGCCCAATACGAGGTGGTCGATAATTTAGTCCAAAGCTACCAAAACCTCTTATTTCCACTCGCCCCCCTTGAATCAGACATTTGGAAATTTCCTGCAAAATCATCTTGACCGACAATTCCGCATCATTCAGCACGAGCTGCGGGAACTGGTCCGCCAACTTAGCTATCAATTCGGATTTAGTCATATTATGTTCCCAAAAAAATTAATTTATTTTTTACTGGTAAGCTTGGCCTTTAATAAAGCGCCTAAGCTCGTTGTTCCTGCCCCTTCTATATTTTCCTCTGAATGCCTCTTAATTGCTTCTTTCTCCTCAGAAACTTCTTTGGCTTTAATAGAGAGCGATATACCCCTATTTTTCTTGTCTAGGCTTAAGATCACTGCTCGTATTTTATCCCCCACCTTTAACTGATTATTCTCGAACTCACTTAACTCGCCATAATCCGATGCTCTCAAATAGCCATTCACGTCCGTATCTAATTCCACAGTCGCTCCAGACTCGTCTATTGCAGAAATTTCCCCCTCTACTACAGCCCCTTTGTCATTAATAGTGGCATAGTTAGCATAGGGATCTCCGTCCATTTGCTTTACTCCTAGAGATATTCTTTCTCTCTCTACATCAATAGACAAGACCATAGCTTCAACGTCGTCACCTTTTTGGTAGTTTTTTACTGCTTCTTCACCAGACAAATTCCAGGATAAATCAGAAAGATGAACTAAGCCGTCAATTTCCCCATTCAGCCCTATAAATATCCCAAAGTCAGTAATAGATTTTATCTTGCCGGTGACCTTGTCTCCTTTACTATTATTTTGTGCAAATTCCCCCCAAGGATTAGCCTTACATTGTTTCATACCCAAGCTTATTCGGCGCCTACTTTCATCGATTTCAAGAACCATCACTTCGACTTCATCACCTACTTGCACTACCTTCCCAGGGTGAATATTCTTATTTGTCCAATCCATTTCCGACAGATGAACCAGTCCTTCTATGCCATCTTCTATCTCAACAAAAGCCCCGTAATCTGTAAGATTGGAAACCTTGCCTGTTAACTTTGTTTTGCTGGGGTATCTATCCGATAAACCTACCCAAGGATCTTCTCCCAATTGTTTGAGGCCCAGGGAGACTCTCTCTTTTTCTTGGTCAAACTTTAAAACTTTAGCAGTAACCTCATCACCCACGTTAAGTACTTCACTGGGATGCTTTACCCGCCTCCAGGCAAGATCAGTGATGTGAAGCAGTCCATCAATTCCGCCTAAATCAACGAAGGCTCCATAATCTGTTATGTTTTTAACGATTCCTTTAATCTCACTACCCTCAGTAAGATTATCAAGCATCTTGCGACGTTCCTCACCTTGGGAGGCCTCTAACACGGCTCGTCTAGACAGGACCACATTATTGCGCTTGCGATCAAGTTTTATTACTTTGAATTCTAGCTGCCTTCCTTCAAAAGGACTAGTATCTTTTATAGGTCGAAGGTCCACTAAAGATCCCGGTAAAAACGCCCTAATGCCATTGACCATCACAGTAAGGCCGCCTTTAACTTTTCCGTTAACAAAACCTTCTACAAGACGATCCTCCTCCATCGCCTTTTCAAGATCCTGCCATGCGGCTAGCCTTTTAGCTTTCTCCCGAGATAGTCGAGTCTCACCGTATCCATCCTCAATTGTCTCGATCGCAACTCCAACTGAATCTCCGACCTCGACCTCGACTTCACCCAAATCATCCTTAAATTCATCTATGGCTATATAGCTTTCCGATTTCAACCCAGCATCCACCACAACCACATTCTGTTCAACCCTAACAACTTCGGCCGTGATCACCTCACCAGCCCGCATTTCCCGGGTTGCCATGCTTTCTTCAAAAAGCGCTGCAAAACTTTCTTGCTGGGTATCTCCAGCCAGATTAACTGCTGATTCCGTATTCATATAAATTTTTTAGACCAAAACAATTTTTAAAATTCCCCTTTTTAACTCACCCATAGCACCACCTAGGCTATACCTCCGTAAATCCAGCGAAACTTACCCCCCTTCAAACCACCTAACGATTTGATTTATAACTTGTTTTGGTGTTTTTTCAGTTGAATCTACCGTTCTGGCATCTTCCGCCGATGCTAAGGGAGAAAATTCTCTATTTTCATCCCTTTGATCTCGGTCCCGGATTTCCGCCGTTACGGTACGTAGATTAGCATCTAATCCTTTTTCTATCAACTGTTTATATCTACGCTTCGCTCTTTCCTCAAGGGATGCCGTTAGAAAAACCTTTAAACGAGCATTGGGGAAAACCATTGTTCCCATATCCCTCCCATCAGCTATTAAACCTGGATTATGAACACATTTTCGCTGCAGAAACAGCAAACTCCTTCTTACGGATGGATAGGCAGCCAACTTACTAGCTCTCCCAGATACTGCTTCGCTTCTAATTTGATCTCCAATCAACTTATTTTTCCAGAGAAGTCCTTTTTCGGAGAAACTAACCTCTAAATCCGTAGCAAGGTCAGATAATCCTTTCTCATCATCAATGTCCACTCCTTGTTTCAGAGAGACTAAGGCCAAAAGCCTGTAAAGAGCACCACTATCCAAGTAATGGAAACCCAATCTAGATGACAGCCCCAAAGCTATCGTTCCTTTTCCAGCGCCAGCTGGACCATCGATAGTAATAATCGGCACAGCGAGCAATTCAGTAAATTTATCAAAGTACTTTGGAAATGTCTTCCTTACACAGATAGGGTCTCGAATAGTCACTGTAACCCCGGCTAATGCAACCAAAGACAGCGCCATCGCCATTCTATGATCATTATATGTGTTAAAGACCACCTCTTGGGTTGATGCTAACAAAGGAGGAGGGCTTATATGAAGTTCCTCAGGGAACTCCTCAACTTTTGCCCCCACTTTTCTTAACTCTGTTGCCATTGCAATAATGCGGTCGGTCTCCTTTACTCGCCAACTCCCAATATTTCTCAAGAAGCATTTCCCATCACAAAATAGTGCCATGACAGCCAAGGTCATAGCTGCATCTGGGATATGATTAAGATCTAGGTCAAACGCAGGTAGTTTGCCAGATATGCCTGATCGAACACTAATCATCTCGTCTCTTGACTGAATGATTGCTCCCATTTTCGCCAAGATATCCAGAAACTTAATATCGCCTTGAATACTATTTCTGGTTATACCTCTAACCTTTATGGGCCCCCTCCCAAGCAATGCTGCCGCAAAAAAATAGGTTGCGTTGGAAGCATCACCTTCTACAGTCAAATCCCCCGGACTCGTATAGGCATCTCTGCCCGAAAATTCAAATACACCATCGGTATGGGTCACTATATCTACACCAAATTGCCGCATAAGGCTGATAGTGATTGAGACATAAGGGCTAGAAATTAGCTTTCCAACAAGCTCAATTTTTATTTGGGTCTTCAAAAGGGGCACTGCCATTAGCAATGATGTCAGAAACTGACTTGAAACATTTCCTTTAACACTGATTTTTTGCGGAGCATTTATTTTTCCTGGCCTGATTTCTATAGGAGGATAACCCTCGTTTCCAGGATATTCTATAACTGCCCCCAACTGTGTTAAGGCATTGATCAAATCTGCTATTGGCCTTTCGTGCATACGAGCAATACCATACATAGAATAATTACCCCCGCTTAGAGATAAGACAGCAGTGAGGGGTCTAAAAGCTGTTCCAGCATTGCCTAAGAAAAGCTTTGCAGTTTTAACCGGGATCGTTCCAGAGACCCCATGAATCAAGGCGTTATTCTTCCGTTCACCCTCAGAAACATCAATTTTTATACCCAAATTGCGCAAGGCAGTAATCAAGTGCTCTGTGTCTTCAGAGATCAATAAGTTGTTTAGGCGAGTTACCCCGGCAGACAAAGCCGCCATCAATAGCACCCTATTGGATATGCTCTTGGACCCATCCAAATCGACAAATCCCTGGCAACTGGGAATAGGAGAAATAGTGATATCGGAGTCGAGGTCAATCATTAATTTTTTTAAGGTTTTTTTGACGAGCCTCCCTAGCATCCTCAAAAAAATTTAGAACCCCCTCCTTATCGCTCCTTTCAATGTTCTTTTTCAATTCCGACAGAACTATCTGATACGCATCTATGTCATCAAGGATCAAGTCTTTATTTGCCATGCATATATCTCTCCACATTTCGGGCGAGCTACCCGCTATTCGCGTAAAATCCCTAAATCCACCTCCAGTATATTCAAACAAATTATCTTCAACTCTACTTTTCCTGGAAATCATCTCCACCAAAGCAAAAGCCAAAACATGAGGGAGATGGCTAACGGCAGAAAAAATCCAATCGTGATGCTCGACCGGCATCTGGATCACCTTTGCCCCACAAACTGCCCATAGGTTTTCAACGGCACTCAAAGCATCCTTATCATTTTCAGGCAAAGGGGTGATAACAACAGGTTTATTTTTATATAAATGAGCATTCGCTGCCTCAAAGCCAACCTGTTCTGCGCCCGCTATCGGATGACCCGCAATAATTCGAGACAACTTGTTTGGATACAAAGTTTGAGCAGCTTTGGCAAACTCTCTTTTGGTGCTCCCTGCGTCAGTGATAATAACCCCTTGATCAACTGCCCAAGACAGCTTACCCAAAATATTATAATTTTGTAGAACTGGAGTAGCGATCAGCACCACCGATGCCCCCTCCACGGGATAATGGATATCAGAGATTTCATCAATAACTCCTGCCTCCATAGCCCTCTCAAGGTTGCTTTGACTGCGCCCGACCCCTACCACTTTTTTAACATACCCAGCCTTTTTTAAAGATAGAGAAACAGATCCACCTATAAGGCCGACACCTATAACCACAAGTTTATCTATCATAAAAAGATTTCAATCCCTAGAATTAATATTGGCATGTTAAATAGCTATGGCGACTTGAGTGCTACACTTAAAGCATCAATAAACCTTGTATTTTCGTGTTCCAAGCCAATTGATACTCTCAGATAATTTTTTAATCCATAGCCACCCACTGGTCGTACAATTACACCCTCTCTGAGCAATTTGTGATAAGTTTTATCTGCATCAGGCACTTGAAAACTCACAAAATTTGCCTTAGATGGAATAAACGAAAGGTTTTTTTTGGAGAGTTGACCAACTATATACTCCATACCTAGAGTGTTTAATTTAGCCGTCTCGGTCAAAAAATCAGTGTCGCTCAACGCCCCTATCGCCGCAAGCTGAGAAATTGAGCCCACATTAAATGGTTGCCTAACCCTATTCATGAGATCTATTATTTCTTTAGCCGCAATTCCATACCCCACTCGGAGTCCTGCCAAACCATAAGCTTTGGAAAAAGTCCGGCATACTATCAAGTTGGGAAAGCGACCCACCCACTCCAAGCTGGGAACCTTATCAATATCTGGAAGATATTCATCATAAGCCTCATCCAATACCACAACAACACCTTTTGGCACAGATTCTATAAAAGAGAGTAATACATCGGGTGCCACATAAGTTCCAGTGGGATTGTTTGGATTGGCTATAAAAACCACTGTGGTATTTGACTTGATTGCCGAAAGCATTCCGTCCAGATCATGTCCATATTCACGGGCGCCCACGCAAATCCCGTCGGCTCCTGACGCCCGAGTAGCTAGCGAGTAGACAATAAAGGCATGCTCAGAGAAAACTGAGGACCTCCCCTCTGATAAAAATGCTCGCGCAACCAATTCCAAAATATCATTAGAACCATTTCCTAAAACTAATTGGTCATGGTTAATTGAGAAATTTCTGCTTAACTCTTGCTTTAAGTCAAAACCATCACTATCAGGATATCGGCTTATCTCTTGGATATTATCCATAATAATTTTAGTAACTTTATCGCTGAATCCCAAAGGATTTTCATTGGAAGCCAACTTGGCAATCTTGTTTTCCGCAATACCGATCTCTCTAGCCAAAGCAGATATCGGCTTACCCGACTGGTAAGGAGCAATCTCCCGCACATAACTGGGCGCAATATCACAGATATTCTTGAAAACAGTATTCTGGTCTTGATAGATCATGAGACGGCCGCAGGATAAGATCCCAATACCTTTAAAAAGCCCGCCTTTTCTCTAATCTGATTAAGAGATAGAGCCACATGCGGATCCACTTTGTGTCCATGGACATCAATGAAAAAAACATACTCCCAAGTCCCACTCTTTGATGGTCTGGACTCTAATCGACAGATATTGACTCCGTTATCAGCTAAAGGTTGAAGCAGGCTAAATAGCGCCCCAGGTCTGCTGACTGTAGACATAACAAACGATGTCTTATCTGTATCAGAGACCCCTATTTCATCTACCCCTAGTACCGCAAATCGAGTCATATTATCAGGCTCATCTTCTATGTTCTTCACCAAAGAGACTAAATTGTAATATTCACCAGCATCTACGCCCCCAATTGCTGCGGTATCCCCTGGGTTCAGCGAAGCAAGTCGAGCGGCTTCGGAATTACTACTAACGACTATACGCTCAGCCTTTGGAATATTTTCCAGCAACCAATTCATACACTGACCAAAACTTTGGGCATGCGAGTACACTTTAGTTATGTTGGCTTTATTTTCCGCACCAGTTAGCAAATTATGATGTATTGGAAGTAAGATCTCACCACATATATTAAGAGATGAGGAGACAAACAAATCTAAAGTTCTTGCTATAGCGCCTTCGGTCGAATTCTCTAACGGGACAACACCATACGAAGCTGAGCGCCCCTCAACAGACTTAAAAACAGTATCTATATTATTTTCAAACAAAACTTTGCAACTGTTACCAAAGCTCTTTAAAACCGCCTGTTCACTAAATGTTCCCTTGGGTCCAAGACAGGCTATTACGGGCTCATCTTCCATCGCCCTACAAGCAGATATGACTTCAACAAAAACCCGGTTGATAGCTTCCTGTTTAAGAGGACCTTGGTTTATCTCAGACAATCTTCGAAAAATTACTGCTTCCCTTTCGGGACGATACTTAGGAGACTCGCCCTTTATAAACCCCACCTCCTTTGCTATCTTCGCCCTATTATTTAGGGCCTTCAAGATATCTAGGTCTAATTTGTCAATCTTTTCTCGAAAAGAACTAAGTTTATCTTCCTTTGACATAAATTCTCCGTTAATCATCCAGCAGAGGCAAATACCTTACACCCAAAACCCCCTTTACTGCACTAATTGAGTCAAGTGTCCCTTTACCTACTGAACTATCGACATCTACCAATGTATACGCCACATTTGCGCGACTCTTGTTAACCATATTATGAATATTCAAATTATTTTCCGCGAGTAGTGTTGAAATCTGTCCTACCATATTAGGGACATTCTCATTTGCTATTCCCAACCTATAATGGGACTCTCTTTCCATTTGGACATCCGGGAAATTAACCGCATTTAATATATTTCCATTTTCCAAATAATCTTTTAGTTGTTGCACAACCATTACCGCACAATTTTCTTCTGCCTCGACTGTTGAAGCCCCCAAGTGTGGCAAACAAATCACCTCAGGGACCCTAAGCAGTTCTGGCTTGGGGAAGTCGCATACATAACCAGCCAGCTTCCCTGCCGCAATCATATCAATTACCGCCTCATTGTCGACAATACCATCCCGCGAAAAATTCATTATTGTTGCACCAGATTTTAACTTCGACATGACCGATTTGCTAAGCAGATTTTTTGTTCCTTCTACCAACGGAACATGCACGGTGAGAAAATCTGCTCCGCTAACCACCTCATCTAGAGATTTTGCCCGTTTAACATCTGTAGACAATCCCCATGCAGAGTCAATGGTAATGGTTGGATCATAGCCAACCACATGCATTCCAAGTTTTACACACGCACTGGCCACTAAACTACCTATCTTACCCAAACCAATAACACCCACTTTTCGACCTGGCAACTCAAAACCAGAAAAATTTTTCTTTGCGATCTCAACTTCATCTTTGAGGGAAGGTTCAGTTGTCTTCAAACCCTCGACATAGTTGACCGCCGGGACAACATTTCTAGCAGTAATCAAAATAGCCGCAAGGACAAGTTCTTTAACCGCATTAGCATTAGCGCCAGGCGTATTGAAAACCGGAATCCCAGCTTTACTCAAATTTGCTACCGGTATGTTGTTGACACCCGCACCCGCTCTGCCAACCGCTGCCAAGTTTTTATTAACCCTCAAAGCATGAAGGTTATGCGACCTAAGCAGTATAGCATCAGGGTTTTGGTGATCACCCACCAGATATTTTTTATCTTGAAGTAAATCCAAGCCAGTCTTTGATACATTATTGTGAATCACTATTTTGTATTTTTCAGCCATACTTCCCTACAAACCCCTTCATAAATTCAACCAAGCATTTTACTGCATCTAGTGACATGGAATTATAAATTGATGCTCTCATCCCGCCAACAGATCTATGCCCTTTAAGTTCACATAGATTATTTGATACCGCTTCAGATAAAAATCTCCGGTCAGTATCAGGAGTCGGAGTGCTAAATGGGATATTCATCCTTGAACGATGTTGTTTGCTTATCGGATTTCGATAAAACCCTGATCCATCTATATATTCATAAAGCATTTTTGACTTTGCCTTATTAACTTGTTCCATTGCTTCCAATCCCCCAAGCGCCTGCAACCATTTAAAAACTAGTCCTGCGACATAGATTGGGAAACATGGCGGGGTATTCGACATAGAACCGGCCTCAAAGCAAACCTTGTAATCATACATACCGGGTAGTACTCTTTTGGATAAGCCTATCAGATCTCTCCGAATAAGGACTATTGTTAGACCAGCAGGCCCCACGTTTTTCTGCGCCCCTGCATAAATTAATCCATATTTTGATACATCGATAGGTCTGGAAAGAAAGCTAGATGACATATCAGCTACCAATGGCACCTTTCCAGTTTCGGGGATCTCATTAAACTCAACTCCCCCAATTGTCTCGTTACTTGTGATGTGAATGTAGCCTGAGTCACCACGAAGCTTCCAATCTGCAATTGCTGGAATATAAGAAAACTGACGGTCTTCAGACGATGCCGCTAAATTAATAGCACCAAATTTTTCAGCCTCTTTTATAGCCTTTTTACCCCACTGACCCGTGCATATGTAATCTGCCTTGTCATCTTCTTTCAGCAAATTCATTGGCACCATTGAAAACTGTGCAGTTGCCCCCCCCTGCATAAAGAGAATCTCGTAATTATCTGGCAAACTGACCAGCTGTTTCAAATCCGACTTAGCAGTCTCAATAATAGAGGAAAACTCTTTACCTCTATGACTCATTTCCATAACAGACATGCCCGAACCGTTCCAGTCTAGCATCTCCTCCTTTACCTGGGAAAGAACCTCGAAGGGAAGCGTAGCTGGCCCTGCACTAAAATTATGAACACGCCCCAAAACTATCTTTCAGATAAGTTAAAAACACCCACTAATCCCTATTGATATCAACGTCAGTGGGGTCATCCTCACTATCGAGAATTTTCTCTAGACCAGCTAGGCGCTCATCATCACCTAGGTTAATCAGCTTTACCCCTTGAGTTGATCGACCCATCTCTCTAATTTCATTTACCCGAGTCCGTATCAAAACCCCCCCGGTTGTTATCAACATAACCTCATCAGTCGGGCTTACCAAACGAGCGGCAACAACCCTACCATTACGGTCACTGGTTTGTATGGCTATCATTCCCCGAGTACCGCGCCCATGCCTAGTAAACTCTTCAACCCTAGTCCTTTTCCCAAAGCCATTTTCGGTAGCAGTCAAGACAGATAAAGATGAGCTAGACTTATCTACAACAACAAGCGCCATTGCCCTATCTTTTTCATCTAACCTCATGCCTCTTACACCGCGGGCGGTCCTCCCCATTCCCCTCACATCCTTTTCAGAAAACCTAACTGCTTTACCTGAATCCGAAAAAAGCATGACATCGCTATCACCATCAGTAAGTGCAGCACCAACCAAATAATCCTCTGAATCCAGACCAACAGCTATAATTCCGATTTGCCTAGGTCGAGAAAAATCTGACAATGGAGTTTTTTTAACCGTTCCTTTGGCCGTTGCCATAAATACAAACTGATCAGAGTCAAATTTCTTGACTGGCAAAATTGCAGTTATTTTCTCATCATCAGTCAGCTGCAACAGGTTGATAACCGGCTTACCCCTGCTACCCCTACCACCTTTTGGAACCTCATAAACCTTAAGCCAATAGACCCGACCTTTGCTGGAAAAACAAAGAATGTGGTCATGGGTGTTCGCAGCAAACAAGCTGTCTATAAAATCATCTTGCTTGGTTTCAGCGGCCTGCTTTCCCCTACCACCCCGTTTTTGGGCTCGATATTCAACCAGGGGCTGCGACTTTATGTAACCGGTATTTGATAAGGTAACCACCATATCTTCTGGCGCAATTAAATCTTCTAGTGAGATTTCTTGGGCATCAACCTGAATCTCACTACGCCTTTCATTGC
>MDTG01043692.1_pt1 | contig 13250 bp, 1 predicted proteins | sample 811421 | NCBI WGS metagenome assembly MDTG01 (sample SAMN05326645, study PRJNA326480) | marine metagenome | isolation source: seawater | place: Pacific Ocean: South East | collected 2011
CAACCTAAGTCATTATTATAACATGAACCATCATCATCTGTTGCTGATCCATCATAGTTACATGCTGAAGCATCTGTACAACCAGCTACTTCATCACCATCACAAACGCCATCACTGTCTGCATCTGCTAAACAGTTACCATCACAATCATATCCTGCTTCTGCTGCTGGATTATCACAACCACAACCTAAGTCATTATTATAACATGAACCATCATCATTATTTGCTAATTCATTATAATTACAGGCTGTAGCATCTGTACAACCTGAGATAATACAAGAACCATCATCAAGAGTAGCATCTGCATTATAATTATCAGCATTACTATCTGTACAACCTGCACAAGATTCATATTCACAATCAATTAATTCATAATAAAAACCTGCTGGATCATAATTACATGCGCCATCATCTAAACAACCAGGGAAAAGACAAAAATCATCTTCTGTTGCGTCGGGATTATAAGTTAAAGCGATAGGGTTTGTACATCCTCCAATCTCTAATTCATCACATGTACCATCGCCATCTATATCATTAATACAGTTACCATCACAATTATAATAATCCTCTGCATAGACACATGAACCATTATCTGTATTTACTGACGAATCATAATTACATGCGGCTAAGTCAAGACAGCCATATACATAATCTACACAAGAACCATCATCTGTATTTGCTCCTGAATCATAATTAAATGCTGACGAGTCTGTACAGCCTTCTACCACCTCTATACATGAAGCGTCATCATAACATGCTGTTTCATCGTAATTAAAAGCTAACGGATCTGTACAGCCTCCATTATAACAACAAGAATCATCATCTGTATTTGCATTTACATTGTAATTAAATGCCGACGGATCTGTACATCCTTCCACAACTGCAATACAAGAGTCATCATCAAAACATGCATTTGAATTATAATTAAAAGATTCTGAATTTGTACATCCAGGTATGTAACAACAGTTACCATCATCTGTGTTTGCAGTAATATCAAAATTTAAAGCCATTGAATCTATACATCCGTAAACCACATTAACACAAGAACCATCATCATCTGTTGCTTCATCAGAATAATTAAATGCATTTGAGTCTGTACAACCTAATACTTCTAACTCATCACAAACACCATCATCATCAGTATCATTTAAACACACATCATTACAATCATAATATTCTTGAGCATAGTCACAAGAACCATTATCTGTATTAGCACTAGAATCATAATTACATGCTTCTAAATCAAGACAACCAAACACGTAAGGGACACATGATCCATCATCAGTATTAGCATTTAGATCATAATTAAATGACGCAGGGTCTGTACAGCCTTCTACAACTGCAATACAAGAGTCATCGTCAAAACATGCAATATCATTATAATTTAATGCTGTTTCATCTGTACATCCTGGAATATAACAACAACTATCATCGTTGGTATTTGCATCAGCGCTATAATTTAAAGCTGAAGCATCTAAACACCCTTCAACAATATCAATACAAGAGTCATTATCTTCTGTTGCTTCATCAGAATAATTAAATGCATTTGGGTCTGTACATCCTGGGATAATACATGATCCATCATCTACGTTAGCATAAAAATCATAATTAGTAGCATTTACATTCATACAGCCTAACACTTCCTCAGAATCACATATGCCATTACCATTACTATCATTTTCTGCGTCATAAGGACATGGATCATCTGGATTATCTGCAAAATCAGAACCTGGAGGATCACAAGCAACTACAGAGTATATGTCATCTCCTAAGCCATCACCATCTTCATCATAATACCATGTAAGTTCATAATAACAAGAATTATCATCCGTAACCGCAGATTCATCATAATTACATGCTAACTCATCTGTACAACCAGTAATAGAACAAGAACCATCATCTATCGTAGCATCTGGATTATAATTTTCAGCATTTTCATCTGTACAACCTATCACGCCATCAATTTCACCATTAAATTCAGCAACAAGTAATTGACCAAATCCATTAGCAATAAAAGTTTCAGAAAATGGCGGAGAAGGATTCATTAAAATATAATCCGCAACAAAACTTTGACCATAAACAGATAAAACCCAAGTAATCTCCTCACCTGTTTCAAAACCATTATCTTCTCCTGACTCAGAAGCAAATAACGGAACTGCTAATTGGCTATTATCAAAATCATCACACCAAGTTTGATAACCAGCACACTGTAATTGACCTGATGCATTTGTATAAAAACCTCCTAACAAAGAACCACATGGCGGTTCTTCACCTATGCCATTAAAAGTAACAGCAGATTGGGAAACTTGAATGGTCATGTTACCATCGGTGATGGTATAATCAAAATCTAAAGAATAACAAGATCCATCATCCACGGTTGCATCAGAATTATAATTATAAGCTGTTTCATCTGTACATCCCAAAATAGATGTTAATTCACCCTCAAATGTGGCTGACAATAATTGGCCAAAACCATTTGCAACAAAATTTTCAGAAAATGGTGCAGCGGTATTCATCAAGGAAGATGTAGCTAAAAAATCTTCGCCTCCAATTGACAACCCCCAAGTTAACTCTTCTCCTACTTCAAATCCATTGTCATAACCTGATTCTGATGCCCATGCAGCAAGTGCTAATTGATCACCTGTCCATTCTAAATATCCTGCATTTTGAAGTTCACCTGAATCATTTGTAAAAAATACACCAATTAAAGATCCAATAGGAGGAGCTTCCCCATTAAAAGTAACTACATCTGCACCTATTTGAATAGTCATATTACCATCTGTTATATCATAATCCCATTCTAAATCAACGTCAACAGCTGTATATTGGCAATCTTCCGCCACAAAATTAGCCGAAGCACACTCATCACCAGAATAATTATTTGCTTCTGGGTCACTACATCCACCAGATAATACCCAACAAGAACCATCATCTACAGAAGCAGTAGCATCATAATTATAAGCGTCTGAACACATACAGCCTGCAAATTCACAATTTTCAGCTAAAAAAGTAGCAGTAGCACATTCTGCGCCTGAGTAATTATCTGCTAAAGGATCTGAACATCCCCCATCCACAACATAACAAGAACCATCATCTACAGATGCAGCAGCATCATAATTGACAGCTTCTGTACACATACATCCCTCAATTGCGTCATCATATGTACAAGCTTCATTATAATATGTAGTGTTGTCTGAACCAAGGCCAGGACAATAATTATTAGCTAATGGATCTGAACATGCATTAAAAATAAAACAAAGTGCTCCATTTGGTACTGCCATACCATATTCACATTCACAAGTCAATTCTTCTGTTTCTTCCTCACCTTCAATATATTCTACAAAATCTGCACTTGCAAGCCCTGCCATTGCATTAGTACTATAAACTGTTCCTGTTAACATAGCATTAGAAGGGACCATTTCTGCATTTGCAGCGTAATAATCTGTACCTTCTAAAACTTCACCGGTATCTAAAAGACCATCACCATCAATATCATCCCAACAAGTACCATCACAAATTCTAACGAACCAGTTAAATGCTTCACCCTCAACAAAACCATCTTGAACATCTCCAGTAGTTGAATCATCTCCCCAAGGTGATAGTGCAATCATTCCTTGGCCAACCCCAGGCCATGTTTCTGCTCCTCCACAAATATATTCATCATCAGAATTAAGGAAAAAGACGCCGATTAAAGCTCCGTCAGGTAAATCTTCTCCGTTAAGAGTAGGATCTGTCATCCCCCAAGTAGCAAATTCACCAATAGATATAGTACAGGTAGAACCCGTATTGGTTTCTTCCCATGTTAACTGACCAAACACAAAGTAATTTGATAAAATTACCATCAATAATAAAATATTCTTCATAACAAACAATTTAATTTATAATACCAAAACTATTCAATACCGTTAAATAAATATACAAAACCATTATACCGTTCTTTTCTTCGATTTGCATTATTAAATAACTCTAAAACATAATAATAAACACCATCATTCAAGGACTTGTCTTCAAAAGTATTTGTTGTTCCATCCCAAAGATGTCCTTGAAAATCATAATTATTTTGAGCATGCACAATTTGACCAAATCTATTATATACAGTAAAGTTTATTTGAGAATGAATAAATGGAATGAGCTGATTCCCTAAGAAAGCATCATTATTCATATCTCCATTTGGTGTAAATGCATTTGGCAACTGTAAAGGACAAGAAAAACCAACAAAATGCTGATAAAACGTATCACAAATCAAATACCGAAACTCATATAAACCATACTCCGACACACTAAAATTAATTGCATAGGGAGTGGAATAATCTACACTGACCACACCATCATTACCTACAGCTTCCCATTCCCATGAACCCGGATCAATTAATACATCTGTAAATGAAATTGGATTTTCTATAAAAATACTGGCGTCTAAAATACAATCTTCAAAAGTCGAAATACCAAAATCAGGTGCTGACTTTTGTATACTAAATGGGACAATATCCTTCTCCCCACAAGAGTTAAATTCAAATAAGTAATCACCATAACAACATTCCTGACTTGAATTAATAGGTGTCATGAAAACTTCCGTATTAAATGAACTTGGATTTTCTATATTTACATTAGTATTTTCTGGAGCTTCCAATACTGTCCAAAAACCTGATGAAGTATTAGATATTCCCTCTAGTGACGTTTCAAAATCACAATATGCAACTGGTGGAATGGCAACACCAGAAGGAGGAATTGACATCATTGACACTGGCAATATGATTTCTTCGCCACAATCATTAGTAAATACAATATCATATACACCATATTCAAATACTGTTACTTCCGTCTGCGAACTAAAAGGGTCCGAGAATACCACATTACCAGGACCTGATCCAGACCAAGAACCACCACTACCTAAAATACCAACTACACTAACGCTAAAAGGATCTAAGCAGGATGCCTCATCATCCAATACCACTTCTATGTCTGACGGAGATGGCTCTGACACAACAAATACTTCACTATACGTACAACCTAAAGCATCTTCAATTGACAATAAATAACTACCTGCAAATAAATTATCAATATCCACAGAATTACCAGAAGCATCAATCCATGTTAATGTGTACGGTGCGGTACCTCCAATCGGTATAGCACTAGCTTGTCCATCATTTAAACCAAAACAAGAAGCTGGAGTAACAGTAAGATTAGCCGATACAGCATCCGGTTCATCAACAAAGAAGTTCATATCTGCTTCACAACCTAGGCCATCAGTCACTGTCACAGTATATAAACCAGCAGAAAGCGCATTAAAATTAGCAACTCCGGGGGAAAAATATACATATGGAGGAGTTCCTCCTATTGCTACTGGATCAATAGAACCATTCTGTCCACCATTACAAGGATATACATCGGTAACTGATGCCGTTAATTCTAATTCACCATCAGGTTGGTCAATCAAAATATCAGATATAACAAATACACAATCATTAAAATCACTAATAGTTAAATCATACAATCCTGCAAATAAGTTATTAGGATTAGCTCCTCCGCTCCAAGTCTCTGTATATGGAGGAGTTCCTCCGCTGATATTAGCATTCGCTGATCCCGTATTATCTCCAAAACAATCAACATCTTCAGTTGTTACACTAGCTGTTAGCAACAATGGTTCCGATATTTCATAAACGGCATTTTCAAAACAACCCTCATTATCAAAAACTATAAGCTCATAGATTCCAGGCGGCAGATTATTAAGATCTTCATCAGAACTGCCATTAGACCAATCAAATGTATAAGGTGAATTACCACCAGAAATTGTTATGTTAATTTCACCATCATCAAAAGTGAAACAAGAAACATCACTAACAGAGGAATCAATTATAATCGGATTGGGTGTAGTTACATTAAAAGTTTCTTGATATTCGCAACCATTATCATCAATAACTGTAATTATATATTCTCCTGTTGAAACATTAGATATATTAGGAGTATTTGAGAAAAAACCACCCGGACCAGACCAAACAAAATCATATGGTGAGACACCACCACTAATATCAATGGAAATTGAACCATCAGAAGCACCACTACAAGACACCGGAATAATCTCAGTAGCAATAATACTAACTGTAGTAGGTGCAGTTAAAACCAAGTCACTTAAAACCAACTCACAATTATTTTCATCAGAGATAACACAAGAATATGTACCCTCAGAAACATTAGTTAAGTTTTGATTTGAATCACCATTAGACCACTCAAATTCATAAAACCCAGTGCCACCTATTATATCAATATTGATAAACCCATCATTTCCTCCATTACATGAAACACCAAATCCAGTATAATCTGAAATTACAACATCACCATCTAATGCTAATGGCCCTGGCTCAGAAATACTAAAAAAGACTTCTTGAGTTTCAACCATACAACCAAAAAAATCAAGAGGAGTAAAAAAGTAGTCTCCAGCACTTAAATTATCAAAAACAACAGGATTTCCATCTTGACTACCCAAATCTAAACCATCTAAACTACCAGCAAAAATAGTATAAGGAGCTGTGCCTCCAGTAAGATTAATCGTTATTGACCCATCAGAAATATCATTAATACCATCATCATTATCATCAATAAAACAAGATATATCATTGATTGTAAAGTCAGAAATAAATTGATCTGGAGATCCTACTGTCACAGTTGTTTGAAAATCACAACCAAACACAGGACTAGTATTATCTGAATTTGTAATAGACACTGTATATTCACCTGGTAATAAATTAATTATTTCTCCATCCCAATTAGGAGATTCCATAGAGTTACTACTAGTCCACACAATATCATAATTTGGAAATCCTGAACAATCACCTAGTTCATAAGCAGTAATACCATACCAGTTCTCTGCTTGACAAGAATTAAAGTAGGTTACGAAATCACAACCACAAACTTCATCTGCTGTAGAAGGACAAGAAAAATCATTATTATCAATCACACCATCTGAATTTATATCTTCAGCAATTAAATCAGGATCAATACAATTACTATTCATTATACTAGAAATTTCTATAGAACCATCATTCAAATCAGAACAATTTGCGTCACTAACATCAAACTCTACTAATATATCCTCTGGAGGCAGAATAAAAAAAGTTTGACCAGCAGAACATCCACCAGCAAACCCTAAATCCTCTACCTGTATTAAATATTCACCCGGCTCTAATCCTCCCACACTAAAAAAATCAGATGCAATATTGAAGTTTTCTTCAACTATCTCTCCATTATCTAGATTAAACCAAATATAATTCCAAGGTCCTATTCCTTGCGGCTCAACAATAACAACCCCACCTGTTTCATCAATATTCTCACAAGTTGGACTATATACAGTTAAAATAGAATCATCACAAGTTGGACAATCAAGTTGAAGGCCTTGAATGTAATATGAAGGATCATCAATACACTGGGCTAAAGCATCAGGATTATTCCAGCTACCTGTTTCTGAATCAGCAAAATTTAAAATTTCTACAATCAAACTAGCTTCATTAAACTGTGGAGGACAAGACTGAGTAGTAATTTCCCAGCAAAATGTCCATGGCCCATTATTACCATCCCCCCAATTATCAGTAGGATCACCATCTAAAGTACCACCTCCAGATCCAGCATCAAAAAACCAACCTGGACTATTAATAAATTCGCCTGTGATACCAGCTGTAATATTGTCAACCCATATCCATTCACCACCAGACCAAAACTGCGTTTCTGGCTGACCAACTGGCTGTAGTGTACTTAAATCCCAGCCAGGACCAAATAAAGGAATAATACCATGCATCCAATTTTGTGTCCCAGGTGTATTATATTGCTCGACAGTATAGCACATTTGAACAGTTGTTTCAGAAGCATAAGTTGAAAGACCAGTAAAAAAAGGATCTATCGTCGGTCCTGGTGTTAACTCAACACCAGCATCTACAATACAATCATCAGGAGGATCAGGCTGAGCATAGCCCACACAAAAAGATAATAAGACGAAAAAAAATAAAAAATAAAATCTTTCCATTCTACTTATTGATAGTTAAAGTCTATTATTTTAAAATTAGGGCTATAATACTACAATAAATATACGAATTTTCAAGAGATAAAAAGCAGTTTTGAGGATTAACGGCGCAAAGTTACCCTCCCATGACTAATAGCAACACCATCAATATCTTTAATTATATAAAAATAATCTGCTGTTGGCATATTTTTTCCTTTATCATTTTTCCCATCCCAATACTCTGTGTTATTTTCTGAATAAAAAACAAGATCACCCCATCTATTATAGACCTGAACTTCGGCACCTATATACTCTTCCATAGATCCAATCACCCAGTAATCATTAATGCCATCACCATTAGGTGAAAATCCAGTTGGAACTTCAGGACAATCATACTCTGATTCTAAAAAATATTCATAAATAACTTCACACCCATATAGATCATCCACAATATGCAACGAATAATTTCCAATAGAGAGATCGATTAAATCTTCATCAAATGTTGTATAATCATATTCACCATCTGAATTTAAGTCAACACCCCAAAAATGAGTAAATGTAAATTCCACATCATTACTGCTAAACGTGGGGAAAAAAATAGATCCATCAGATGAAAATTCACAATCAGGCAAATCGATATTCTCTAAAACATCTGAAAAATTAGGATTATATGAATTAATTATTGGAGATGGCATATTCAATTCTTCTGAATATCCCCAGCCTATTGGAATATTAAACTGCGACTCACATCCATTTTGATCCTCAACTAACAGGATGTAATTACTGCAAGTTAAATTAGAAATTGAAACATCATTACCAAATTGACCTAATACAGTAGTATCACTGATCACTAAATCAACCAAAGTTAAATTAAAAGGAGGATAATCACCTAGAATGCTACATGTGAATAAGCCATCAGAATTACAATTCTCTTCATCATCAAAACAAGGATGTGTAATATTAAAGTTCAATGTATCAAGTGCCACAGGCTCTGAAATTATAATATCTTCGACAATAGCATGACAACCATCATTCAAATACCAATATGTAGTATCTGCCGCTAAACCTAAATATGAAAAACTATCATCACTAAATACCAAACCATTAATATCATAGACAACTAAATCAAATGTGTCAACAGGTAGACCTTCAATCACTATCTCTCCTGGCTCAATTAAATTCACTCCCACCACAGGCTCTTCATCAATATATACAAGAGAGTTGGTTCCACTATAATATAGACCCCAATTCCAATTATTTGGTAAACCTCCAAAAAAACTAGTTACAAGCATACCATCTGAACCTCCATTACATGAAACATCTGTAATGACCACAGGATCTATTTCCAATAAATCAGGTGGAGCTACCAACTCAATATTATTAATTACTTGTTCTTCTTGACAAGAACCATCATTAATAACAATGGAGTATATGCCTGCCGATAGATTATCAAATTCTACAATCATCGACATGGAACCAGCAAAATAAGGCAGATCATCGTCATCTTCACAATTAGCGATGCAATTGCCATCTCCATCATACTGAATTGCATTATTACAATTAGAAATGCAATTACCATTGGAATCATATTCCCCATCCCCATCTATATCATCATCTTCATCATTAGGGATACCATCCCCATCTATATCTGTATCTTCGATTAAATCAATTTCACAAGGGACATTAACATCCCCAAGACTATTAGTCAAGGCAGTATCAAGTTCAATAAATGATCCGCTACTATCATAAAACTGAATAAAATACTCACCACTTCCACCCTCCATTTCAACTCTAATAATACCATCGGATGCGTCAAGACAACTAACACTATATCCATTGTAATCATTATCGCTACCATCTCCATCAAGATCAGAAATGCTTACATTATCTATATTAGAAGAAAATAATTGTGGTTCCGAGATGAATATTGGCCCAAAAATATTATTGCAACCTGTTAGATTATCCTCAATATGTAATTGATAATAACCAGATGACAAACCAGATACACCACCCGGACCTTCCCCAGTGGAAGGGAGTTCAGAGATTGATGGAAATAAACTTGAAGGAAGATTATTATCAAAATCTATAGGGATTCCATTAAATGTCCAATAATATGAAAAACCTTGCCCAGAACTAGGGAATACTATTTCATCTACTATGATTTGACCATCCGAAATATCATTAAACCCATCATTATTTTCATCTATCCAACAAGAAATATTAAAGCAACTTTCTTCAAATAATGGATCATCGAGTATTACTTCAATTGGATCGGGAGCAATTAATTCAATCGTAACTGTATCTGAACAGCCATAAAAATTATTGGAAGACACACTACCATCATATACAATCAATTCATATAATCCGGACGGGACTCCACTTAAATCTGGATAATTATCCTGACCAAATAAATCAATTGAATTGCCATCTAAATCTTGGCCCGACCAAGAATAAGTATAATTATATTCTGAGCCATTTCCTATACCCCCAGTGACCGAGACATCAATAAAAGCATCAGATAGTTCATAACACGAAACATTATAGCCATCATAATCAGCTAAGTTATAGTTTATAACAATCTCATCTGGCTGCGTAATCACAATTTCCATTTCAAAAGCACAAGAAGAATAATCTGATGCTGGAAATACATCCATGTAATTTTCTAAATACACGTTGTAATTAGAATCAAAAACATAAAGCATATATGTTCCTGCTAATAAACCGTCAAAATTAAACCCATCACCTGTAGCAAAATCATCTAAATTAAAAGCACCAAAATCTACTAATAATGTATCATCAAGTAATAACTGATAAGTATATAATCCAGTGCCTCCCGAAACATCAATATTGATAAGACCATCTGATGCGCCATAACAAGAAACACCATATTCAATATTACTACTTTCATAAGGCACTAAATCTGGATTAGTAACATAAGCAGAGTAATCAGAATTATATTGAGGAGAATCAGGGTCTGAAACTAAATAATTACTTGTAAACTGATAAATAGATACATCTACTTCTAAAGGATCAGTAGGTTCATTTAAAATAAATGTCTGAGAAAAATAACAATTAGAATTTGTGTTATCTAATGATGAATCAAGATAATCATAGTTTTCATCTGTCACTACCACTGTATAAATACCCGCTGACAAATCAATAAGATCTTCATTTAGCTCTTGGCCATTTAAATCAATAACTTCACCAGAAAAACTCTCTGCCGTCCACGAATAAAAATACTCACAACCTAAAAGAGCACAACCTCCCGAAACATCAATATTTATAAATCCATTATTAGATCCATTACATGGCACACCATAATTTCCAAACACCAACAACTCTCCAGTCATATAACCATTTAAATCAGTCGATTCTTCAATAAACAAAACATCTTGAGACCAATCATCAACTACTCCATCATTATCATAATCAACATTCATATAACCACCATTACCAGGACCAAACCCTAAAGGATCAGGTGGGTCTAAAATAAAAGGTGATAATTCTAATGCACAACCATCTGGATCTGCACTATCAGAGATTATTAATACATAGGTTCCATCTCCAACACCATCTAAAGAAGTAGATTCTGAGCCAAACCAAGTAGGATCAATTTCCACTAAACTGCCATTTTCTTCGACAAACCATGTATATAAAAAAGGACCTATCCCACCTTCAACTTCTATTGGAATATTAACTCCAATTTGACCATTAGGTGGTATCATATTAGCACATGCAGTACCATAACCATTATAGTAGGTAATATAATCGGTTGATTGTATATTTTCACCAACTAACTGCATTCCATTAGGCTCTGTAATTTCTACTACCAATGTATCTGTTACGCAGCCATTTCCGTCGGTAGCAACAACTGAGTAAACCCCAGCCGAAAGATTTGGCGTAGCAGGATCAATACCATCTGGAAATGAAAATAAATATACACTGCCTCCAATTGGAGTGCCTCCAGTAACTTCATACTGAATAAAGCCATCACTTGCACCACTACAAGACACACCATATCCATTATAATCGCTAACTGAGACTAAAGAAATAGCTAATTCTTCTGGTTCACTGATGATAAAATCATGAAAGATAACACAACCATTGGAATCTGTTATAGGAGCTAAATATGAACCTGCTGAAAGACCGGTTAATTCGAGCACTTCCCCAACAAATCCAGGCCCCACACCAACAGAAACCGCAAAATCAGGATCAATCATATAAGGAGCGGCTCCACCTGTTATTGTTATTTGAACAGATCCATCACAAAAATCAGGATAACAATCATTGACCCCATCTTGATCTTCATCTAGAAAACAAGAAACATCAGTCACCAATGAAGACGCCTGCAATAATTCTGGTTCAGTAATAGTAAACTCATAATAAGAAACTTGTTCACCATTTAATTCAATTGTATTACCATTTTGAATACTTGAACAACCTAAGGTGTCAACAATAGTAATGTAATAAGTGCCAGGAATATAGTCAAACTGCGCATTGAAATCAGACTCGGAAATAATATTATCACAATCATCAGAAAAAGCTGGACAAGAGGGGGATTGCACGACACCTACTAAATCTTGAAAACCTATATTATCTAACAATGTTTCATAAAGAAATACAATATAATCTCCACTACCACCTGAAACCACAATATCAAAAAAACTATCTGTAAGACCGTTACAAGAAATACCAAAACCATTATAATCACTAGAATCAACAATATTAACATTAATTGGTTCCTGAGGAATAGTTAAGTCAATTTCAAGAGTATCTGGGCAACCGTATATGTCTTCTATGATAATAAAATAATCTTCTCCATAAACTGGGTTGGCAATTGTTATCTCCATAGAGCCATCTCCTCCAGTTAGTGGATCACCAATAAACAAAGAAGATAAATATGATATTCCATTCTGCTCATAATTCGTCGCCAAACCTAAACCAGGCACAGTACCAAGCTCAATCTCCGTGGTATAAACAATGCCATCACGTTCTACAAAAACTAGAATCTCATCAGATGCTGGATTAGGCTGTATTCCAGGATCTCCAGCATTTTCAGCAAAAAATACTGAAAATGCAATTTGCCCAAAAGCTCCACCCGCATCTACCCATATAGAAGAAGGATCTCCTGGATTAGCCGATCCAAAATCTTCATATGGTATTGGATAAGAAAAACCAGATACACCAGGGCCAGCACAATCTGTTTCATTCCCAGTTAAACCACCCACACATATATAACCTGTTTCCGAGATATCTGGAC
>MDTG01115787.1_pt1 | contig 13249 bp, 13 predicted proteins | sample 811421 | NCBI WGS metagenome assembly MDTG01 (sample SAMN05326645, study PRJNA326480) | marine metagenome | isolation source: seawater | place: Pacific Ocean: South East | collected 2011
ATTGCTTATCTTGTCTTATTTCTACTTTTACATAATGCTTTACAAAAAAGTAAAATAAAACAATACTAACAATTATCAAAAAAATCAGGGTGTGTAGTTCAGTGGTAGAACGCTACGTTGACATCGTAGAGGTCATAAGTTCAATTCTTATCACACCCACCATTTTAAGCTTAAATTTCTATTTATTTAAGAAAAAAAGGATCCTTTAAAATCTTTTTGTCGATTTTCCTATATTTGAAATTTTTTAACTTTTTAAAATAATCTTTTACGATCAAATCGTTAAATTCTTTTTTTTTTGAATATCTGATTAGAAGTTTTTTTTCTTGTTTACTTTTAATGAACTTGCTAATTTTTTTACTCTTAATATTATTTACTAAAGACACGAATGCAGACTTGACTGCTAACATTGTATAATCAAAAGGGTTTTTATTTTTTTTACTCATCGCATGATAAAGTATTGATCCACTGTCCAGACCTTTTGAAAGCATGTGGATCGTAGCGCCAACTAAATGTGAATTACCATCATACATTGCCCAAAAATTACAATCAGCACCTCTGTAATATGGAGAGATACCCATATGAATATTAATAGCCTTTTTTTTAATTAAAAAATTTACAAGCGGTCCTTTAATATAACTGCTTCCAAAAATTATATACAAATCACTTTTGAGAGAGTCTTTCAAAAATTTTAAATTACATCTGCTTAAATCACCATTAGAAGATAAAGGTGTTATATTCATTTCTTTGTTTTTTTTTAATACATTACAGTTACCAAAAATTTTTTTCTCAGATTTTTTTACATTTTCAAAATATTTGGTTATTAATTTTGAAGTAGCATAACTACCAGGTACTTTACCAGGGAAGATTGTTTTTGACTCTTGTACGACAAATAATTCTTTACAATTTTTTGACAATAAATTTATAAAATAATTGTGTCTTGGCTGATTTGATGTAAATAATGTAATTTTCATTTAAATATTTTTTAAAATTGCAGAATGATCTTGTCTAGGTATTTCATAACAAGAATTTTTATTTTTATCATTGTCCATTATTTGTTTAAAGCCAATATCAATGTTTAAATCTTTAAGTACTGTTAGTGTATTAGTATTATAGCTACCACTTGGGTGGGCCATCGAATTAATTTCTTTTTTATCTATTTTTAATATTTTAGACAAATAATTTAAGTTTTCATTGTATTCTTCTAATTGGCTTTTTAAACTTAGATCCTTCAATCTGGTTGGATGATTATGAGTATGAAGCCCAATAATATGTCCATCCTTTTTCATTGTGCGCAATTCTTTTTCGTTGATGTATGAAATCGATAAAATATTTTTTGTATTAACATTTTTTTGAGATAACATTCTATTCATAATTTCTTCGTATTTAATTTTATTTAGAAAAAGGTCTCTCGTAATTCTAAATTTTATATCTTCAAGAGAATAAAAAGGAAATTTATTTTTTCTAGTTGTTATCTCATGTGACTTTTCTAAAAAAAAATCTTCCATATTAATCTCTAAGTTATTAAAAAAGTCTTTATAAAATAAATTTACATTTTCATAATAATTAGTTCTAAAATACCGATATACTTCTAATAAATTTGGGTTACTCGTATAAACAGAAGTACTAATGAAAAAAAAGGCTTTTATGTTAAAGTCATTTAAGATTGGCAAAGCAACATCATATTGAGATTTCAAACCATCATCGAAAGTTAAACAAATTTCATTTCTTTTTAAAATTTTTTTTTTATACTTTTCAATAAATACATCTGCATCTAATATATTTTTTCTACCTATAAAATTAATGATTTTTTTTAATTCATTTTCATCTATTGATCCTTGGCTTTTTTTATGTTTTTTATTATCATCAAAATAGTGAAACATTATTCCGTGAGAATAATTATAATTATCAAAATATTTCATGTTTAATGACAGTATTTAAAATAAAATTTACAAAATTCAATTAATTAGATTTTTTTTGTTCATTAATATTAGATAATAAATTAATTTTGAGAACAATTAACGGATCTCGAATGATAATATTTATTATTCTAAGAAAATTTTTAAAAGGCTGTTTTTTACTCATATTTAAATATAATTTTAGATAATTTATTTTAATTATTTTAGAGAGCAAAAGTTTATCTTGCTTATTTAAAATTTTATTATTTTTATTTTTTTCTAAAATACTTATCGTTTCTTGTATTGAGATTAAAAGATATTTATTTATGGATGACATATTTTTTTCGCCTGTTGTTATATTTGTAAGGAATTTTCTGATTAGATAAAAATCACTAATTCCTAAAATTTTTAATGTTAAGTCATAGTCTTGTGCATAATCTAATTTTTTTGAATACCAGCCGACTTTTTGTGCAAGATTTTTACGATACATAATAGATGAATGAGGTATTGAATTTAAATAAAAAAGATTTTTTTTTATATGATTATTGTTCTTATAAGATTTAAATTCTCTTATTACTTTTTTGTCTTTGCTGTTTAATATCTTCGTCCAAGTAGAAACTAAACCGATGTTTGAATTTCTATTTAAAATTTCAACTTGCTCTTTAATTTTTTTTTTTTCAAAAAAATCGTCTCCATCTATTATCGTAACATATTTTCCTTTTATATACCTTTGTGCCTTTATCCTGCTTTTACCTAATCCAAGGTTTTTTAAATTTTGATATAGTCTGATTCTTTTGTCTTTGATTTTTTTTATTATTTTTACTGTATTATCCAAAGAGGCATCGTCCAAAACGATTAATTCCCAATTTTTATAAGTTTGTTTTAGTATGCTTGAAACACACTTCTTTATATTCTTTTCTTCATTGTAACAATTAAGTAAAACAGTTACTAATGGCTGATTGGTCATTAATTTAAATTTTTAATTAAAATCTTTTAAATTTTGTGTCAAATTCTTTAACTTTTTTTATAATATAATTTATTTGCTCTGATTTGATGTCTGGAAAGAGAGGTAGGCTTACTAATTGTTTCCATATATATTTAGCATTCGGAATTTTAGATTTATAATTTTTATATAGCGGATGGTAAGGTAAAGGCATTAAATGAACTGTAGAGGATATGCCATTTGTCTTTAAAAAATTTATCAATTTTTCTCTTTTTTTTGTTTTTAAAATAAAAAGCCAATAACATGAATTTTTTAATTTATAGTTTAGAGCAGGTTGCAAATTTTTACATTCTTTAAAACCTTGAATATATTTTTTAATTATAAAAATTCTTTTTTTATTTAAATTTTTTAATTTTTTAAGTTGAGGTATTGCTAAAGAAGCAATTACATTATTCATGTTGTATTTATAGCCAAGATTTTTAATTTCATAAAACCAGTGTTTATTTTTTCCTCTTTTTAAGTGTCTCTCCCAAGGATCTTTACTCCAACCGTGAAATGAAATTGATTTTAAAATGTCATATTTTTTTTTATTACTAGTACAAATACAACCGCCATCACCTGTAGATAAGATTTTTTTATCTTCAAAACTAAAACATCCAAAGTCTCCCCAAGTTCCTAACTTTTTATTTTTATAGGAACCTCCGCAAGTATGAGCGCAATCTTCAATAACAATTAATTTTTTTTTTCTAGCCCAAGGAACTATTTTATCCATTTCGCAAGGGTGTCCTGCAAAGTGAACAGCGAATAGAGCAACACAATCTTTAGTATATTTTCTCTTTAGGTCTTCGATATTAATTGTAAGGTCTTTGTTGATATCAACAAAAATAGGCTCTAAATCATTATATAGAACTGCTGCTGCGGTAGCACTAAAAGTTAGACAAGGAACTAAAACTTTTTTTTTCTTTTTAAACTTATTGACCGCAAGAGCAATATGTAAAGCAGCAGTGCACGAATTAAGACCAATAGTATATTTTGCACCAATGAATTTACTAAATCTAGTCTCAAACTCTTTAACCTTAGAACCATATCCTAACCAGGGTCCTTTAAGTATTTCCTTAAAAGAATTTATTTCCTCCTTGCCAACTGAAGGTTTGAAGAGACGTATTTGGTTTTTAAGATTTCCCATTTAAATATTTTTTTAGTGATACAATGTTTTTATAGTTATATTTAGATACCTTTTTTGAGGTAGCATTTATATCTTTCATGTTGTCAATAGAGTGAAAAAAACCTTTTATTTTTTTTAAGTTTGTTTTATTTCTTTTTATTATCAAAGGATAAAACTCTTTTTCAAAATTTTCACTTTTTTTGAATATTTTAGAATGTTTAAGAAGTTTATTTTTTTTTACAATAATAATTCCAGCATAATTATAGGCAATAAAATTTTTTTTATTTCTTACATTTACAGAGTCAAAAACTATATTTCTTTCAAAGTTAATAATTTTACCCTTTTTTAAACAAACTGTTCCAAATTGATATTTGCTTTCAGCGCTTAAAAAAGTTGCATCAATATTTTTATTTTCGTGTTCTTTAAACATTTTATTCAAATTAAATCTGACTATAGCATCACCATTTATTAAAAGTACATTTTCTGACTTAATTTTATTTAAAATTTTGAATAATCTGTAACCAATATTAGAATTTTTTCCGGTTTGGACTTGTTCGATATTTGTGTTGAAACTTCTATTCTTTCTTACAAATTTTTTTATTTTGTTACTTTTATATCCTAACGGAAGAATAAAATGATTAAACTTATTTTTGAGTAGAAACTTAATAATATACCACAAAACTTCTTTTTGATGTATTTTGATAAGGGTTTTTGGAATTTTTTTTGATATTGCTCCTAGTCTAGTTCCTTTACCACCACATAATATTATAGCTGATCTTAGTTTTTTCATTATTTTTTTACCATTTTTTTTTTAAACTTTTTTCTAAAATAATTTTACAGTTATAAATTTTTTTAAATAATTTTATTTGAATTTTTAAAAAGTCAAAATCTTGAGCTAAACAATTTAAGACAAATGATTTTTCATATTTTTTATCTTTTTTATCTAAATCAATGAAATTGTTTTTAATTAAAGTTGCTCTTTTATTAATTATATTTATCTTTTCAGGAAATTTTTTTAGTTTTAACTTATTTTTTTGTATTGATTTCCAGTTTTTAATAAATATTTCTCTAGATAACTTCAGACTTTTATCAAAAACTTCACCTGCTGTGTAAGGAAAGTTTAATTTTATTTTTTTCCTAACAAAATATTTACCGCCATCAATTGTATGATCCATTTTGTGAATTGTGGCGCCTATTACACTTCTTTGCAAAACAGAAAAATAGTAAGGATCTCTTCCCCTATTGAACGGTAGATATGAAGGATGAATATTCAAATTGTTTTTAAATTTATATAAAAAATCCTTTTTTAATATTTTAAACCCCCATATGTTTAAAAGCCAGTCATATTCATTTTTTTTTATTTTTTTAAAAAAAGGTTGTATTTTTTTTGAAACATATTTAATTTTTCTCTTTTTCAAGAAATGAATTATTTCTCTATTATTGTCTAAAACACACACTGTTAAATTTTTGGGTTTGCTTTGTATTACTGTTTTAATAGAATTAAGACCTATCTTATAGTTTGATCTATCACCAGCACAAATTATTAGAATGTTCATAATTAGTTACGACTTTTTAAGTTAAATAGTTTTCTGGATAAAAAATATAATATAGAAAGTAAAGCATTAGGAAAAATTAAATTCATAATTATATGTTTTTTTACACTCACATATTCCCAGCCAGAATTATTTTTTCTATTAATAAAAATTTTAAAAATATAATTAGCAAAATTTCTAAGTGAATAATTCTTACAATAAAGGTATCTAAAAAAACCTAGTCCTTTTTTCCTATAATAATCAAGTATTTCAGGATATCTAATTATTTCAAGAAAACAGTACATGCTTTTCCAATCTCTTGTGTCTGATAAATTTATGCTTAATGGTTTCGACTGGAAATAAGCTCTTGAGTTTTTGAATGCCTCAGCAAAAATAATTTGATTAAAAAAAGTATTATCAAAATTAGAAATCCATCTTTTATCTTTGATCAAATTTTTGTTCAAAATTTTAACATTTTCATTCCACTTATCTCTTCTAAACATTGAAAAATAAATTGCCATGAGAAAATCGTAGGTAACTCTCGGATCAACTAATTCAAAAAAACTTAGTTCCTTGCTTTTTTTTAATTTTGAAAATGGCTCCAATTTATTTTTTAAAGAATTAAAGTTCAATTTCTCATTATTTTTAAAATTATTAAATTTTAAGTTGTAAGAATTAATGAAGTAATAATCTATCTTTCCTTTTTTTTTGGTTAAAAGTTTGCTTACGGTTTTCAAAGCGTCCCTAGTTAACATATCGTCATCTCCTAAAGTCCAAACATAATCTGCTTGGGCCATTGATACTGATTTTAAGAAATTAATTGTAACACCTTTGTTATTTTTAAATTTGTTATACTTTATTTTTACCTTTTTTTTAAATTTTTTTCTAAAAAAACTTATTACCAACTTATTTTTATTATTTTTACTATTATCAGAAATGCATATTTCAAATTTGATTTTTTTAAATTTGATATAAGATTGATATATTGATTCTAAGCAATTTTTTAGTTCATTGTGCCTATTATAAGTTGGAATACAAATTGAAAGCTGCATAAATTAATATCTGAATGATTGTTCTTTAAAGTTTATTTTCAGATATCTTTTATAATTAAACTTATTAACTATATGAAATTTAGGTAAAGCAAATACAAGTTTGCCTCCTTTTTTTAAATATTGAAGTTCTTGTTTGATAACTTCTTTTCTAAATGACCATATTAATACAAAAATAAATTTTGGTTTTATAATTCTCATTGTTTTTTTTGATATAATTTTGATATTTGATCCAGGTGTAAAAGCGCCTATTTTCGATTTATTGGCATCGCAAATAAAAGTTAAATTTTTACTTTTTACACCACAATGATTTAATATGATATTGCCTTTAGTAGATGCGCCGTACCCAATTATTTTTGTATTGTAGTTGTTTTTAAAAAACTTTTTAACATCATCTTTTACATTTTCAATTCTTTTGTTGAAATTAGTAAATGACTTATAATTAATTTTTTTTTCATCCTTAAGAACTTTATTGATTTTTTTTGAATTAATTGACCATTTATTACAATTTTTTTTAACACACATTAATTGTATACTTCCGCCATTAATTTCATTAAAGTTTAAGTCTATTACTTTAAGTTTATTTTTATTTAAAATGTTAAGAAAAGAAGTAAGAGTGTAATAAGTAACATGTTCGTGACAAATCTGATCATATGTAAGATTTTTCAATAAAAGCGGAAAATATGATAACTCTAAAATCCATACACCATTTGGGCTTAATAAGTCATAAACATCGCTACAAAACTTGTTAGGATTATTAACATCGTAAAACATTGCAAATGATGTAATTAAATCAAAGGATTTTTGTTTAATTTTTCTCTTTAAAAAGAATTTTGTTAAATTTTTTTTTGTAAAATATTCGCATAGAACATTTGTACCTTTTTTGTAAGATTTTATATATTTCTTTGCTGATGGGTCCGCGCCAAATAATCTTTTTGAGTTAATAAAAAAATTCAAAAATGTCCCGTCATTACTACCTATATCCAAAATTAAAGAATTTTTATTAATTATTCTTTTTGACAGAATTTTTAAATAAATATTTTTTAGATGTGTTGTCATTAAATTGCTAATCGAGGTTTTATAACCATATCTATTACCAAACATTTTATCAGACGGAGCATTTTTACCGAGTTGAACTAATTTGCAATTATTGCATATAAAAAGGTCTAAAGAATATTTTTTTTCCTTTTTCTCTATTCTTTTAAGGAAAATACCACTTAACGGTTGTTTTCCTATATTGATAATTTTTTTTAAATTTTTATTATTGCAGTTTCTACATTTCATATTTAAATTTTTTTTGGAAAATAATTGAAGTTGTAATTGTTATTTTTTCCTAGTAATAAAATTCTTTTAATATAAAAATAAAGAATTGATACAATACTTTTTAAATTTCCTCCTCTTACAGTGTTTCTCCAACTATTAATTTCAAAACCAAAAGGTAAAAAATGATATTTTCTTTTAATTTCTATGTTGCCTCTTGACTCGTAATTATATCTTTTAATTGTTGGCAATAATTTAGTTTCTAAATAGTTAAATTCATTAGTTGAAAAAAAACTCATATTAATTTTATTTTTAAAATTTGGGTTTAGGCCATCCAAATATTTACCGCTAATAGCATCTCCCCACCATTTTTTCCCATGGTAAGTAGAGTTCATCAAAGTATTTGAATATTGAATTTTAATATAATTACAGATATTTTTAAGTGTTTTCTTACTTCTTTTATGTAAATCCTCCAATTTTACAACTCTTATGTAATTCTTAAAGTTTTTTAAACTATGAAAAGTATTAAAGTGAATTTCAAAATTATCGTACAAACCTCTCGGAGTTAAAATTTTCCCTTTTTTATATTTAGAGTAATTTCTAATCGCTGAAGATAAACTTGCCATTGGATCTCTAAATGTTAATAAAATTTTAGTTTTTTTGTCGAATTTTATTAAACGTAAATAATTTTCAAATAATTCTACTAAGTGAATATGAAGAACTATTATTTTTTTTTTTTTGATACTCTTGCTAATACATTGCCCATAGGCTTTGTGAAGTGCTACCAGCGTGTTAAGATTTGATTGTTTGCCTCCTTTATAAAATTTTATAAAATTCTTTATAAATACTGATTTATCTATTAAATAAAAACTATTCTTTTTATTCCCTAGTTTGTTGTGTCTCTCTTGTAAATTTAATCTTGAGTTGAAGAAATGAGGGTTTAAATTACAAAAATTTATAGCAATTTTTTTAGGTGAGTCTAAGTTAAATATTTTTAAAAAATCTTCTGAAAATTTTAAAATTCCTGGAAATTGAATTACTTCTCTGTGACTGTCAAATAAACTTTGTAGTAAATCAGAGCCAGATCTTCCACCACACATGATAATAACAAATCTCATTTTAAGGTTTAAATGAATTTTTTTAATTTTTTTTTATAAGACTCAATTTGATAAAAAGTGAATTTAATTATTTTTTTTCTATTATTGTAAAAACAATTATACCATTCGAATGTCATTTTGATTGATTGCTTCGCATTTAATAAAAGTTTCCAATTAAGTTTGTTTTTTGATTTTGTACTGTCTATTGAAAGATTGCTGGATTCATAAAAACGACTTTTAACAAAACTAATTTTTGATTTGGAATTTAGTATTTTTTTCCCCTCTTTAGCCAATTCTAAGACTGTTAAATTTTGACTTAAATTTGGGCCAAAGTTCCATGCTCCCTCAAATTTTTTCTTTTTATCGGTGTAAAGTTTTTCCGCAAGTTTTAAGTATCCAAAAAGTGGTTCTAAGACATGTTGCCAAGGTCTTGTTGCTTTAGGACTTCTTAATGTAAGCCTTTTGTTAAATACAAATGCCTCTACACAATCTTTCACTATTCTATCTTTTGTCCAATCTCCACCCCCTATACAATTGCCAGATCTAACAATACCAATATTGCATTTGGAGTTGCTGTAAAAAGATTTTATATAACTTGTTGCTAAAACATCGCTTGCTGCTTTACTAGAGCTATACATATCATGACCGCCTAATTTGTCTGTCTCTTTAAATTTTCTTTTTTCTTCAAGATTTAGGTAAACTTTATCTGATGTGATTAAGATGATTGATTTAATTGACTTACATGTTCTTGCAGCCTCTAGTATATTCACTATTCCATTAACATTTGCGTTTACCGTATCTAAAGGATCTTTATAACTGGCTAAAACACTTGATTGGCCAACTAAATGGAAAATAACAGAAGGTTTAGTTTTTTTTAAAGTATCTTTAAGTTTTTTTAAGTTTAATATGTCTTCTCTAAAATCTTTAATTAAATATTTTCCAAGTTTTAAATTATCAAAAAAATTTGGCTTAGAAATTGGGTTAAGCGCATATCCATTAATTTTAGCTCCGTAACTATTAAGTAGTAAAGTCAACCAACTACCTTTAAAACCCGTATGACCAGTAATTAAAACTTTTTTATTTTTCCAAAAATTATGTTTTTTCATTTATCTCTATAAGTATTATCTATTTATAAAAAAAACAAATTATTAATTTATTATTAATTTTCCCAGATATAATTATTTCTTTCATGAGAAACTAGTTTAAATTTCAAACCTTTCAAAAAATTAGAAACCCCTTTATATTTATCTTTTTTTATTTCAACTAAAATTGTCAATTTTTTTCTGCTACTTAAAGTTTTCTTTGAACCTCTTAAAACCTCCATTTCATTTCCATCAACATCGATCTTAATTAAATCAGGCTTCTTTATAATTTTATTTTTTTGTAAGTGATCTATTGATAATCCTAATGTTTGGTTTATTGACGGAGAATTTTTAGCCTTTGAATTTTTCAACATTTTTTTAAATACTGTTTTATCATTAAAGGTTGTTACAGCATCACCAGCAACTCTTCTTAACTGGTACAATTTTGATATACCTAATTCAGAGTGAATTGCATTTGGAATTATCGATATTTTTTTGTCAAGATAATTTAATGAAATATTATTTTGAATAAGTTTTAAATTCGAAAATGATGGTTCAAATATATAAGAGTTAGAATTGAACTTTTTTGAATAGTATAAAGAATACAGTCCAACATTTGCTCCGATATCATAAAGAATTTTTTCTTTTCCTCCATTTTTATCAAGCCATTTCAATGTGTCTGGTTCTTTAGTAAAAAAAGATTTTGCTCTATAGGCTGAAATTGAAGTAGGAGTATAAAACTTTAAAAATTTTGTTTTACTTATAAAAATTTTTTTTGATATTTTTTTATTAATTTGTTTTTGAAGGTTTTCTTCCCAATAAGTATCGTGATTTCTTCTGTCGAATAATTTTAATAGGTAAGAATAAATACTACCAACGCTTATTAATAAAAACAGTGGTATGTTTAAAATATATCTTACCAGCTTTACGGCTTTATGTAACATTATTGTTTAATTTTTTAAATCGATCTATTTATCGCTTTAGAAATTTTTCTAGATTGTTTAATAAGTTTATCAAACTGATTAAAGTTAAGAGGTTGTAACGGATCAACAGCTGATTTTTTTGGATTTTTATGAATTTCTATAATTAATCCATCACAACCTGCAGCTATTGAGGCTAGTGTCAAACTCGGGACCCATGGAGCCCAAAATGAAGCATGGCTAGGGTCAGAGATTACGGGATAATTACAAATTTCTTTTAAAGCAGGAATGGCTTGAATATCTAAAGCAAACCTAGAAGTGTCTTTGTGAGTATGAGGAATACTTACACCTCTTTCGCATAATATTAAATTATTATTGTTTTCAATTAAAATATGTTCTGCGGCTCCGAGTAAGTCTCTCAAACTTGCTCCAAAATGTCTTTTTAGAATAATAGGTTTTTTAGTCAATGCCACTTCTCTTAAAAGTTCCAAATTTTGCATATTTCTTGATCCTATTTGTAAAATGTCTGCAGTTCTGCAAACTCTATCCAAATATTGTATCTCCGTTATCTCTGTAACGACTTTTAAATCAAAATTTTTCTTTATATCGTCCATTATATCCATTCCCTCATCCATAGTTTCTTTATATTGTTTAGACCTGTAAGGAAATGTTAGAGGTTTATAGGCGTGACCCCTGATAATTTTTATTTTATTTTTTATTAAAGTCTTTGCTACATTTACCATTAAATTGTGACTTTCAACTCCATTAGGGCCAGCAATAATAGGAATATTTTTAGAACCAAATTTTACTCCATTACCTAAATCTACTATTCTTCTTCTATTTGAAGTAGAAAGTGGAAGTTTATTCTTTCTATCATCGAAGGTAATATCCTTCGTTGGAAATTTATTAGATAGATTTTTTTTAAATACTTTTTTCATATGCCAAGTTTGCTCTGTTTATAAGTTATTTTGTTTAAATTTTTTTTATTACTTAACAAATTATTATAAATTGAATGAATTACTTTTAATACATATAAATTATTCTTAATCTCAAGACCTTTTGAAGAAAACTTATTTTTTTTACTTAAAAATTCCTGCAATATTTTTTTATGACCGTTACCCATGCCTCCAATTTGACCTCCAGAGGAACTAAAATTTTCAGAATTTTTTCTATCAATTAAAAAATTTTCATTTTTCCATAAATGAAAAGAGTTAAGGCTTATACCCCTTATTTTAAATCTTTTCTTATCTGAAATGACATCTATCGAAGCTTCGTAATTTCTATTTGCTCTAGTCGTTGCTTTAAAAGACGAGATAATTTTATTTTTATGTAAAAAATTAATTGAAATTAAGTCCTCGGCTTGTAATTTTTTTTTGTTATATCCTGCTAAAACATTAAAGTTTTTAATCTCTCCAAAAATGTAAATTAACATATCTAAAAGATGTATTGCTTGATTTGTTAAAACTCCTCCGTCCGTTGAATATTTTCCACGCCAATTATTTGAATAATATTTTTTTGTTCTATGCCAATACAAACTACAATCAACAAATGAAACAGATTTTAAACCTAATTCTTTTGTAAGATTTAACATCTTATTTGATGCAAGGTTGTATCTGTTCTGCAAAATAGTCCAGCACTTAAGTTTTGTTTTTTTTGATAATTCAATAAGTTTTTTTGCATGTTTTAATTGAAGAGTAAATGGCTTCTCAATTAACACATTTATTTTTTTTTCTAAGCATAATTTGGCATATTTGTAGTGGTCTGATGATGGTGTGCTAATAATTGCATATTCTATTTCATTACTTTTTTCTAAAAAAAATTTAAGAGAGATTTGTTTTATTTTTTTATTTTTTAAATTTATTTTAATTTTATCAATAACAAATATATTTTTAACTTTTCTGTTTTGAAGTAAAATATTACAGCAATATTTTCCTGCTATACCAAATCCAAAAATAACAATATTCATTAATAAAAATATTTTATGTTTTTTTCAAAAAATTTATTATGATTTTTTGAAAGGTTTTTGTCGTAATTAAATTTTTTAAAAGTATAAAATTGTTTTGGATGTCTGTCTTTAACATCAAATCTATTTGTAATTTTTGAATTAACGCCAGTGCCATCGAATCCAATATTTTTTACTAATGAAAAATTTGGGTATACATATTTTTTTTTACTTATGTAATTTTCATATATGAATTTAAGAGACCAGAGTTTTTTACCCTTTTTTTTATGAAAATTATTATTTAAATATTTTTTAAAAAAATTTGGAACACTCTTAGATTTTTTATATTTTGATTTTTTCATCA
>MDTG01381267.1_pt1 | contig 13249 bp, 13 predicted proteins | sample 811421 | NCBI WGS metagenome assembly MDTG01 (sample SAMN05326645, study PRJNA326480) | marine metagenome | isolation source: seawater | place: Pacific Ocean: South East | collected 2011
AGGTACTCTCATTATGAATCTTGCATATGGACTATCTTCAGCCTGTAGAAGAGGAATAAGTCTTGCTTCTACTTTTTGGGCCTGTTCTTGTGTATATTCAAAAGAGCTCCCTTCATCAGTTGATCCAATTATCAAATATGCCCCTCTATCTTCCATCGGAAGCAATTCTTTCTTGGAAAAATTAAATAATAATACAGAGGTAATAATTATAAAAATAATAAATATACCAACAGTTTTAGTTTTATTGACAACTACATTCAATGTTTCTTTATAAAAAATTTCAAAATTTAAAAACATTTTTTCAAATTTTTGAATAAATATTTTTTTTGATTTTTTCTTTATCAAAAATTTACTTGCTAACATTGGCGACAATGTTAGGGCAACAAAAGATGAGACAATTATAGAAAATGAAAGAGCTATGGCAGTTTCCCTAAACAGAGTTCCAGAAATTCCCTCTATAAAAATTAATGGCAAAAATACTGCAATTAAAATTAATGTAGTAGCTATTATTGCAAAAGAAATTTGCCGAGATCCCTTATAAGACGCAACTAAAGGAGTTTCACCATTTTCAATTCGTCTGTAGATAGCATCAGTCATTATAACTGAATCGTCAGTAATTATACCTATTGCAAGAATAAAGCTTAAAAGTACAAAGATGTTTATTGATAACCCAAAAATATAAAGACCTAAGAAAGACGCTATTAAACTTACAGGAAGAGCAATAGCAGGAACTATTACAGCTTTTAAATTACCTAAAAATAAATAGATAATAATTACTACTAAAATGAATGCTATTAAAAGAGTTTTATAAACTTCTTCAATTGCTGCACCAACATAATTTGCTCTATCAAAAGAAACTCTTAAGTCCAATCCATCTGGTAATGTTTTTTTTACTTGAATTAATTTTTTTTTAATATCTTTTGAAAGTTCAACAGTTGAGGCACCACTCCTAGCATAAATACCAATACCAACAGTTTTTAAATCTATTTGGTCCTTTGTTTGAGCTTTGAATAATGTTTTTTCTGAGACAGGCCCAAATTCAATATTTGCAACATCTGATAGTACAATTATTTTATTTGGATTTTTTTTTATTGGTAATTGTTTTATAGTATCGATATCATTATATGATTTGTCTAAATTTAGAGTTAAATCTATGTTATCAGCCTCCAAAGTCCCAGCTGGAAGTCTAATATTTTCTCCTCTTAATGCAGCCTCAACTTCTTGAATAGTTAAATCATTTGCAACTAATTTGATAGGATCTATCCATACTCTAATGCTGAGTTCTCTCAGTCCGCCAACTAAAATTCTACCTACATTTTTTACGCTAGAAAATTGATCAATTAAAAATCTCTCAGCGTAATCTCCCAACTCTAAATCGCTCCAAGTAGATGATGAAAGTGACAACCACATTGTAGTGGTAAACCCAGCTGCTCTTTTAAGAATTTGCGGTGGGTCAGATTCTGAGGGTAGGCTATCTACAATCCTAGCTACTCTCTCTCTGATATCATTAGCGGCATTATCTAAATCAATTGAAGTTTCAAATTCAACATTGATAGTGCTTCTTCCATTTTCAGATTTTGAGTCAATATTTTTAATACCTTCAGCACCTCCAATTACATCTTCTACTACTTGAGTGACTTCTTGGTCGACAATAGATGCAGCAGCAGAATTATAATTCACCTGAACTTGCACTACAGGGGGTTGAATTCCATTCGGCAGTTCTCTTACAGGTAATTTCCAAAAAACAAATAAACCAAATATTATTAAAATTAAAGACATAACCCATGATACGGCTGGTCTTTTTATACTTAACTCAGTAATAAACATTTATTTTTCAATTGGTTTAATTTTTCCTCGTGGTCTTACTTTCTTTAAGCCTTCAGCAGCTATAATATCTCCTTCACTTAGTCCAGATAATATTTCAATATTTTTATTACCTCTTATTCCAGTGATAACTTCAATTTTATCAGCAATATTTTCATCGGAAATTTTGTATACAAAAGATTTATCACCTTCTATGATTACACTGGTATCTGGTACACTTAGAGAATTTCTTAAGTTAAATTTAATTGTTACCTCTAATAAAGAGCCTGAAATCAACTCTAGATTTTCATTTTTTACTTTGATTCTTGATAACAAACTTCTAGTGTCAGCATTAATCCTGCTTGATACAAAATCTATTTTCCCTTTAAAAATTTTATCTTTATAGCTTGATATCTTAACATCTACAGGTAATCCTTTCTTAATCAAAGCAGAGTAATTTTCAGGAATTTTAATATCTGAATATATAATGGAGTTATCATCAAGAGTTATTATAAAAATATTGTTAGATAAAAGAATATCCTCAGTTAAACCAGTATATCCAAGTACTCCACTAAATGGAGCCAATATATCTCCACTCTTTAATTTTATCAAAATTTCGCCTTTTTTTACAAAGTCCTTAAGTTTTAAATCTTCATAGAGATCATCTTTTTTAATTTTAAAAGTTTCTGTTCTCTTAGAAATTGCTGTTCCAAATGTTTCAATTTTTTCTGAAAACTCTTTATTTCCAACTTTTGTTACTATTATTCCTGGAGGAGGAACTTTACTAAACTTCTTTTTAAAGTGATTTTCAACCAAAGTTCTTCCAACGATTACAAAAGTAATAATTAGAAAAAATATAAGTAAAATTGAAACTATTTTTGTTGACCTTTTCATATATTTTAAATTAACCCGTATTCGGCCCATGAACCATCGTAAATACAGGGAAGATATGTATCATTTATCAAGGAATAAGCTAGTGCCAAAACACACGCAGTAACTCCTGATCCACAAGAAAAAACTATATTTCTTTCATTAGTATTTTCCAGACAAGTTTCAAAAACTTTTTTTAGTTCATTTTTGTTTTTAAAAGTTTTATCATTATTCAGACAATTATTAAAAGGGAGACACAAAGAATTTTTTATAGATCCACTTCTTAAACCTTTTCTTGGTTCAGGAATCTTCCCCTCAAATCGTTCATAACTTCTAGCATCAATTACTTTAAAATTTTTAGTTTTTATATTATGGTCAATTGTTATCTTATTTTTTACAAGTTCTTTTTTTTCTTCACCTTTATATTTTGATATTTTTGAGGTTAAAGATGTATTTGTTATTTCTCTTTTTTCTTTTAACCATTTTTCTAAACCTCCATTGAGTACATGAATTAATTTCGGATCATGTCCATAATAGATAAAATTAAACCAACATCTACACGAGCTTATTACATCTGAATTATCGTAAACAACAATTCTATCATTATTTTGAATACCCATATTTGAAATAATACTTTCCCAGTCATTAATTTTAACAAGCATATGAGGTAGATGAGTATTTAAATCAGAATTTTTATCAAGATCAAAAAAAATTGATCCTGGAATATGCTTTGACTTAAATTCATCATAGCCATTCCTTTTTGTTTGTGGCATATGCCAAGAAGAATCTATAATTTTTACGTCACTAAGATTTTTTTCTAACCAGTCTGTTTCAACCAACGACATATTATCTTTTTTCTAAATATTTTTGATGATACTCTTCTGCTGGGCAGTAATTTTTAAGTAAAGAAATTTTAGTAACAACTTTTCCATTTAATCTTTCGTTAAATTCATTTAAAATCTTTTCTGCTATAAATTTTTGTTTATCATTTAGAATAAATATTTCGCTTCTATATTGAGTTCCAAAATCTGGACCTTGAGAGTTTAGCGTGGTAGGATCATGTATTTCGAAAAATATTTTTAAAATTTTTTCATAAGAAATTGTCTTTTCATCATAATCTAGCTTGACAACTTCAGCATGATTTGTATCTCCTTTACAAACTTCCTTATACGTAACTTTGGGTTTATCACCACCACAATAACCCACCTCTGTTTTGATAATTCCAGAAATTTTACTAAATTTTATTTCTGGTCCCCAAAAACATCCAAGTGCTAGTACTGCTATTTCCATTGATTAAGTTTTAAATTAATTTACAAATTATTCATATGCTTAGTAAAAATCAATTAGGTTTTTTATACATGTTTATGTCTGTTTGTGCATTTTCACTGATGGATGTAATAGTAAAATGGTCGGTAGATTACACAATTGGACAAGTTTTGTTTTTTAGAGGCTTTTTTGGCATTATTTTTTATTTTTTTGTAATTCCTAAGGATAGATTACATAATTTTTATGAGACAAAAAGAGCAGGATTGCATTTCTTAAGATGTCTGTCAGGTCTTATCGCTCTTGTGGCAATTTTTATTGCTTTAAGAAAATTACCCTTGGCTACAGTAGTAAGTATATCTTTTGCTGCACCTATTTTTACAACAATATTATCTATTTTCTTTTTGAGTGAAAGAGTTGGTATTTACAGATGGTTGGCAGTCATTATTGGCTTTATAGGTATTTTAGTTATTACTGAACCAGGCATTAATTCATTAAATATTTATTATGTTTTTCCAATTATTTTTTGTTTGGGACTTTCTTATGTAGCTATTGCAATAAGACAATTGTCATCAACAGAGCCTGTTTGGCTAATTTCATTTTATTTTTCATTATCTATCACTATATTAAGCCTTTTTACAATTCCTCAAGGATGGATCATGCCTGATTTAAAAGATTTTATTCTTTTATCCTTTATTGGTATTTTTGGAGGTGTTGCAAACCTGTGGCTAAGTCAATCCTATAAATATTCTGAGGTTTCTTTGGTTACTCCTTTAAAATATCTTGCATTATTATTTGCAATATTATTTGGTTATTTGATATGGGATGAAATTCCTACAATTAAAACATTATTAGGTGCCTTGCTGGTTATAATTTCAACATTAATAATTTTTAGACGGGAAATTTATAAAAAAAAAATCATAACCTCAAAATCAATTAATGACTAAAAAACCAAAATACTGGAATTATGCTAAAAAATATTTATCAAAAAAAGATAAAACGATTTCAAGATTGATACTTAAATATAAAAGTCCATCTGAAACAATTCTTACTTCAAGAAAAGATATTTTTTTTTCTTTATGCAAAAGTATAATAGGTCAACAAATCAGTGTAGCTGCAGCCAATGCTATATTTTTAAAATTTAAAAAAAAGTGTAAAGGTAAAATAAATGCAAAAGTTGTATCAAAATTAACTTTTATACAAATAAAATCATGTGGTTTAAGTAAACAAAAAGTATTGGGTATCAGAAGTTTAGCTTTTCAAATACTAAATAAATCTTTTAGACCAGAGCTAATTACTAAAATGAATGACGAAGAGGCTATTTTATATTTATCAAAACTAAGACAAATAGGAAGATGGTCTGCAGAAATGATACTTTTATTCACATACAATAGACCAAATATTTGGCCAATCCAAGATATTGGACTTTTAAGAGCTATTTCAAAAAATTATAAAATAAAATATTTGCCACCAATGAAATTTATAAATTTACTTGAAAAAAGATTTTCTCCTTACTGCTCTGTAGCAACTTGGTACTTATGGAGAAGCATCGACCCTGAACCAATACAATATTAATCACCCTCTACAATCTGGTGATGTCTTAGTACATTACCATTTAATATATTATGCGCTTCTTGATAATCTTGAGAGTCATAGCATTTTAAAGCTGTATCATAATTTGGAAATTCAACCACAATCACTCTTGGAGAATTAATTCCCTCATTAGTTCTATTTTTTCCACCTCTGGCTATAAACTTACCAGAAAATTTTTCAACAGCTGGTTTTGCTTTATTTGCATATTCCCTCAATTTTTCAACACTATCAATTTTTTCATATATACATACCCAATAGGCTTTTTTCATATTATGCCAACCAATCTTTAAAATTATTAGGATTTTTTTTTATATAAGGGGGTAATTTTTCTAATTCATATTTTTCTAATTTACTACCTTTACCGATCTTTGTTTCTCTTTGATCTTTTTTAAGATCATAAATTGCAGTATGGTTTTTTATAGTTGATTGAATTTCCTCTAGTGATAAAGGATTTAAGTCAAATTCTCTGTGATGAAGATAAGACTTTAGTTTATTTAAAATTTGTTCAGGATATTTTATATTTGTAAAATGCCATCCACCATTATTAATAAATTTAATGTTCATATATTTATTATTTGAGAAAAAAGTGTCTATTCTATAAAAAGGGTAGGATCTATCTTTTATATTTCTTAACCATTGGGGATTAATTAAATTTTTCATTTTGCATGCTTTAGTTCCAACCCAGTTAAAATTAGGCAGTTTTAAATTAAATTTATAATAAAACATTTCTTGATTAAAAAATATTAGCTTATTTTTGATCTTATAAAAGTCTATTGAACTTAAGTTCGGAATTTCATCAACATCAGATATCAAAATTAAATCATCTTTATCAGCGTTTTTTAACCCATTCATTATAAAATTTCTTTGACCATTCTCTCTAAACGCTGCATTCAAAATATACTTCTCTGAAGTTATATTTTCTTTATCAGATGCATTTATTTTAAAAATATTCTTTGGAACTTCATCATATATCAAGTAGGTAATCTTTTCTTTAAACTTTCTAAATTTACTTATATCAAAATTGAGATCTCTTTTCTCTCCATTATGTTTATAATTACTTTCTACGATTACAAAATGATTAACATATTCATTAAGTGTATTTAATCTAAGGTCTAAAATGACATCTTCATCAAAATACATAAAACAATCAATAATTTTCATAAATTTTTTTAATATTTTTTATTTCTTATTATATGATAAATTGTTCTATGGCAGATAAATTAATTATTACATTTGAAGAATACAACAAAATTGTTGAAAAATTAGCAATCCAAATTCACAAAAGTTACAAGCCTACAGTTTTAATAGGAATTATGAGAGGGGCCGCACCTATTATTGATATATTGTCAAGAATTTTAAAGTTACCTATAGCCTACATAGTCATTCAGAGTTATTCTGGCAAAGGGATGGAAGACCAGCAAGGGCAGTTAATGTTTGCCAGAGAATTAAGCTCTTTAGCTAAAAATGAGGATTTTAAAAAAGTTCTTTTAATTGATGATCTTTCAGATACAGGACTTACCTTAAATAAAAGTATTGAGTGGTTAAGAAATTATGGTCCAACTAAAAACTTTATTAAAGAAGTTAAAACTGCTTGCTTGTGGAAAAAAAAATCTTCTAAATTTGAACCAGACTTTTGTCCTGTTAGATTAGACTCAGATCCGTGGATTGTTCAACCTACTGAACATTATGAAGAATTAACAATTGAAAAGATTTTAGAACAAAATTAAAAGGGCCAGATAAACCTGGCCCTTATTATATATTTTAAGCAACAACAAAGCTTATAAAACTGAGTATTGCAATTACCCAAATAGCTGGTGATGTGCTTGAAAACTTACCAGTAAATATTTTAATCAATGCGTATGAAATAAATGCCAAAGCTATCCCATTGCTAATACTGTAAGTTAAAGGCATTGCTATCATCGCTAAAACTGCAGGGGCTGACTCAGCTATGTCATCCCATTCTATATCTGTTATATTTCTAACAAATAAAACTGCAACATAAAGCAAGGCAGCACCATCAATCTCCTTTGGTAGACTTGTTGCTAGTGGTGATAAAAATAAGCACGCTAAAAATAACAATCCAATTACAAGAGACGTCATCCCTGTTCTTCCACCAGCCTTTACACCTGCTCCAGATTCCACATAGCTAGTAACTGTAGTTGTTCCCATTAAGGCACCTGCAACTGTTCCAACACTGTCTGACATCATTGCTTTCTCAATGTCTTTGACTTTACCATTTTTATCAACTTTTCCCGCAACGTTGGCTACAGAAGTAAGAGTTCCTGCAGTGTCAAAAAAATCTATAAATAATAAAGTAAATATTACTGTTGACATTCCAGCGGTAAAAGCAGCGTTTAAATCAAAATCCATTAAATAAGTCATAGGAGGAATACTGCCTACAACACCGTTAAATTTTGCAAGACCAGCTGCCCAAGCAATTATACTAAATACAATTATACCAATAATTATATTTCCTTTAATATTAAGTTTTTCCATAACAATCATTGAAACGAAAGCAAGACAACCTAAAATTATAAGTGGGTTTTTAATGTCTCCCAAAGTTACTAAAGTAACTGGATGATCAGCTACTACTCCCATAATTTCAAGACCAATAATTGCTAGAAAAAGACCAATTCCTGCTCCAATACCTAATTTAAGGCTTCTTGGGATAGAATTTATTAACCAAGCTCTTATTGGTGTTAAAGAAATTAGTAAAAATAAAACTCCTGCGACTAAGACAGCGCCTAAAGCAGCCTGAGGAGTATATCCCATTCCCGCGACAACACCAAAGGCCACGAAAGCATTAATTCCCATGCCTGGCGCTAAACCAACAGGCCAAGTTCTTCCATAAAATGCCATTATAAAACATGCTAGTGCTGTTGCTACTATTGTAGCCGTAAAAACTGCCCCAAAATCAAAGAAACCTTTTTCAGGCCCAGCAAATTCCCCTGATAGTATAAATGGATTTAAAAACATAATGTAAGCCATTGTTAAAAAAGTTGTTACCCCGGCGATTACTTCTGTTTTGAAATTTGTATTATGTTTTTTATAATCAAAATATTTGTCTAACATTTTTCCTCCTAATCAGTATCTGTTATTCGATTCTTTTAACAATTACTCTTTAAATTCTGATTTTATTCACACAATACAACTTAAAAGTTTATATTTATGCCATAATATAGTTGATAGTATAAATCATGTACAAGACGGTATTAATTTTTTCGATTTTTATATTGAGTATAATTCTTGGCAGTTGCACTGCAGTGAAAGAAAAAACTGACGCAATAGTAGAAAAAGAAAACCAAAAACTCAGTAAGTTTATTGGGAAAACTACGAATGATTTATTACTTGTTTTAGGTAATCCTGATGAGGATTTTAAGAATGAAAACGGGAATTTAGAATTGGTCTATAAAGAAAAAAAATATGGCATTACCTGTGAAAGAAAATTTCAAATTGACGATAATTCTATTGTTATTGGATTTGTCTCTAATGGATGTTTTTGATAACTTGCGGAGCTTTTCACCCCGCAAGTAAGGTAACTTTTATTTTATTTCTATAAGTTTTTTCTTTTTATGCTCTGGCACAATTCTTTCACAAGAAATAGTTAATAGTCCATCTTTAAGTTCAGCACCATTAACCTTTACGTCATCAGCTATAGTGAATGATCTCACAAATTGTCTTTGAGAAATCCCTTTATGTATTATTTCTCCAGAGTCATTTTTGTTATCAGTTTTATCAAAATGTTTTGTTCTAACGGTTAACAAGTTATCTTCAAACTCAACCTCAACATCTTTTTTATTAAAACCTGCTAAAGCAACTTCAATAGCATAGTTGTCCTTACCTGTTTTTCGTATATTGTAAGGCGGATAGTTCGATTGCATTGTCAAATTTCCATTTCCCAACATATTTTCAAATTGATCAAACATGTCATCAAATCCTATTGAGAATGGCCTTAACGAATTAAATATAGATAGATCTTTATTAGTCATAGTTTTCTCCTTTTATAAGCAAGTTTATTTATAGCCCCGTTTGGCGACTATAAAGTTTATATGGTTAGGATTTTTTTTTTTTCAAGAGAAAAAATTATATTTTTTTTGAAATTTTTAACGCAAAAGCGTAGTCTAGAGCAATTTCTTCAATTGCACCATCTCTTCCAGATTTACCACCATGTCCAGCATTCATCTCTGTTTTTAAAAGTAACAAGTTGTTATCTGTTTTATAATCTCTAAGTTTAGCAGTAAACTTAGCTGGTTCGTCAAAAAGAACTCTATTATCACTTAAGCTTGTAGTAATTAATATGTGGGGATAATCCATTTTTTTAATGTTATTGTATGGAGCGTAAGAATATATGTAATCAAAATGATCTTTATTATCTTTTGCATTTCCGAATTCATCAAATTCACCAACAGTTAATGGCAATGAGTGATCAAGATTTGTTGTAAGGGAGTCGACAAATGGTACTGCCATAATAATCCCTAAAAATAACTCAGGTGCTTCATTTACCACTGCCCCCATTAAAAGTCCACCTGCAGAACCACCCATCCCAATAATTTTACCTTTTGATGAATATTTTTTTTCAATTAAATATTTGGCTGCATAAATATAATCTTTAAAAGTATTTTTTTTATTTGTAAGTTTTCCTTCTTTCCACCATTTCATACCCTTTTCCATTCCACCTCTGATGTGAGCAGTAACCCAAATTATATTTCTATTTATAAGACTTAGTTTTGTAGATGAAAAATTCGGACTTAACGAATTACCATAAGAGCCATAACCATAAAGTAACAAGTTTGCTGTTCCATCTAATTTTGTATCTTTATGTCTTGTGATTGTTAGTGGCACAAGTCTTCCATCGTGTGATTTAAATTCAATTCTTTCAACAATATAGTTATCTGGATCGTGTCCAGATGGTATTACTTGCTCTTTAACAAGTTTTTTTGATTTGTTTAAAAGATTATATAAGTAAGCTCGCGCAGGTGTTTTAGGAGAAGAATATCCAATATAAATTTCATCCGTATTTTTATCTTTCTGTCTTAAAGAAATATTTGGGACACAAACCTCTTCATCTGAAAAAATTAATTCTTCTTCGATACCAGTTTCTATATTTTTAACAAATAATTTGTCTAGCGCATTTGAAGTTTCAGAACGAAGTATCCAGTTTTTTAGAAACACACATCCTCCAATTAAAACTTCATCCTTCGCTGGAATAAAAACTTTCCAATTTTGTTTGATCAAACTATCAGATATATCAACCTTAAAATCTTCTGCGTTCTCATTAGTATGATTATAAAATTTATCATTCCATGAGTTTATGGAATATAGAATTCCTTTTTTTCTTTTTTTTATAATACGAGGAGCAGGTTTTTCTTCATTAGCCCCAAAGTAGTATTGTTCGGAAGTATTATGGTCTGAAGTTGTTATAAAAAAGTATTTTTCATCTGAACTTAAGCCAATACTCACAGTAAAAGCTTCGCTTTTTTCCTCAAAAATTAATTCATCTTCATTGTCGAAATCGCCAATTTTATGTCTATAAATTTTCCTAGCTCTATGATTATTATCTAATTTTGAATAAAAAATAAATTTATCATCCAAACTAAAAATAATACTTCCAGAGGTGTCGGTTATTTGTTTTGTAATAATTTTTTTTGAATTTATATCTCTTACAAAAATAGTGTAATATTCTGAACCTTTTATGTCTAAAGAGTATGCAAGATATTTATCATTATTACTCACTTCTAGATCACCTACGCCAAAATATTCAACTCCTAATTCTTCTTTTTCTTTATCGCCATTCCAAATTTCTTCTATTAAAGAAGAATTAATTTTTTTTCTAAGCTTTATTGAATAATTTCCTTCCGACGTCGTCTTTGTCCAATATTCAAAGGTATGATCTTTGTATGGCAAGGACTCGTCATCAAGTTTTATTCTACCTTTGATTTCATCAAATAATTTTTTTTGTAAAGTTTTTGTATCTTTCATATGATGTTCGGTATAATCATTTTCTTCAACCAGATAGTCTTTTACCTCAGAATTTAATTTGTTTTTGTCTTTTAAGACTTCTAAAATATCATTCTGGTGTATCCAGCTGTAATTGTCTTCCCAAGTGACGTTGTGACAAGATTTAATTTCCAGTTTTTTTCTAAGTTGTGGTACTTTCATAGATAAGAAGAGATATATGAATATTATAATTTATACATTAGTTATATTGACTATTTTTTACTTTCTTTTGAAATTTATAAGTCATATTTCTACAAAAAAGTTATCTAAAAGTCTAAGATTTACCTTAGTAATTGGACTGATTGTTTTGGCAATATTATTCGCAGTGGGTGGCCGATTTCTATTAACCCTTCCTCTTACTCTAGCTAGTATCGCCTTATTAAAATTAAAAGGTTTATCTATTTTTCAATTACTTTCCTTATATAGATTAATTCAAACTCTTAGAAGATCAGGAAGATTTTCATTTAATAATTCTACTTTCAATAATTCTTCATCAATCTCTGTTTCTGAGGCTTATAAAATATTAAATTTAGACATGAATAAAAAGATTACAAAAGATGATGTCAACAAAGCTTACATAAAAATACAAAAAAAAATTCATCCTGATATTTCTCCAGAAACATCAAAATTATCATCAATTGTGAATGAGGCGAAAGATATTGTATTAAAAGATATATCTTAATCTAATATTTCAACAAATTTTTTAAATATTTTTTGTGAATTAATTTTTTCTTTTCCTAAAGTATTATGGGTAACTAAATTTTGATCATCTGGAATGATTGGAAACATTTTAGAGCTATAGTTTCCATATATTAAAGGTGTGTCTGCCATTAATGTAATAGTTTTAACTCCTAAAGCAGATGACAAATGGCTGAAACTTGAATCATTGCAAATAGATATATTACAAGATTTGATGATTGGCAAAATATCTTTTATTGAGAGATGGTCTAGCCTTACTAAATTATCTTTGAATTGAGATTGATAAATTTCATTTAGTATTTTTTGTTCTTCATCATCTTTTCCTAAAGCTAAGAAAAATTTACACTTTTTTATTTTTGAAATTTTTTCAATTACTTCTAAAAAAGTTTTTGCAGGAATTCTTTTTGTAGGTCCTGAGCCACCAATTCCAAGAAGTATATTTATTTCTCTGTTATTGATCTTAAATTTTTCTATTGTTTTTGTTATTAAGGTTTGATCTATTTGTATTGTTGGATCTTCTGTCACATTTAAATCAAATTTTGTTTTAAAAAATTTCTTTGGGGTTTCGATAATATGCTGTCTAGATTTTTTAAAAAGTGGATATTGATAGACTTCAGTTGCTCCTGATAATTTTGCAATAACATAATATCTCAGAGAGGAATTGAAAATAATTATTTTATCAAAATTATATTTTTTAAGATCTAATATTAATTTGTAGCTTCCAATAAATCCATCGTGTCTATTTGTATTAATTTTGTCTCTCTCTAGTAAAATCACCTTGTCTACATATTTTGTGTGAAATAAATACTGATCTGCTTTTGAACTTTCTTTAACAAGTAAACTTATAGGTGTATTGAATTTTACAGACAAAGCCTTAACGAAAGGCAAAAACATCACTGTATCCCCGATACCCATTCTGTTTTGAATAGCTAATATTTTCATATGGTATTTATAAACTTTACTAAGTATATTTTTTATATAAATTTTTATTATGACAAAATTAAGTGGAATTTTTGCTGCTTCA
>MDTG01122596.1_pt1 | contig 13248 bp, 21 predicted proteins | sample 811421 | NCBI WGS metagenome assembly MDTG01 (sample SAMN05326645, study PRJNA326480) | marine metagenome | isolation source: seawater | place: Pacific Ocean: South East | collected 2011
AAGAACCTTAATAAATGCAAACGATAACTTTGCACCTGAAGCGTTCACTTCTTTAGATCTTTCTATGGATCGTGAACTTATTGCCGCTTAATAACCGGCAACTTCGCGGTATGGCACCACCGGGCAACAGAACGGGCCACTTTTTTTTACTATCTAATAGGAGAGATATATGTTAGAAAAACTATTTGGATTGTCAAAAGCCGGGACTACTGTGAGAACAGAAGTAATGGCTGGATTGGCAACCTTTCTCACAATGGCATATATTACTGTGGTAAACCCAGCTATACTTTCTACTGAAGGAAGTGGTATGGGATTTGGTGCTGTATTTACAGCAACTATTATTGCCGCCGTAATTGGTACATTGATTATGGGGCTTTGGGCTAACTGGCCCGTGGCACTTGCACCAGGTATGGGACTAAATGCGTTCTTTACATTTGGTGTTATTTTTGGTATGGGATATACCTACCAACAAGCACTTGCCGCTGTATTTGTAGCAGGTATAGTGTTTATTGGATTAAGTGTAACACCAGCACGTAAGTATATTATTAATAGTATCCCGCGAAGTATGAAGCTAGGTGTAGGTGCAGGAATTGGCTTATTTCTTGCCATAATCGGATTGAAGAATGCAGGTGTAGTAGTTGATAATCCTGCTACTTTAGTTGGTTTAGGAGATGTAACAAGTTGGCCAGTATTGCTTACAGGACTAGGTTTTATCATAATGGCTATACTGGATAAACGCAAAATACCAGGAGCAATTATTCTCGGTATTCTTGCAGTATCTATTATTGCTTGGATAACAGGTATATCAGACCTAAATGGATTAGCAGGTGCTATTCCAAGTCCAGAACATGCTTTCAGTTTAGACTTTAGTATGTTAATGACCGCTGGATTTATTGGAACTGCGTTTGCATTCTTATTTGTTGACTTTTTTGATACAGCAGGCACTTTGACAAGTGTAGCTAACCTTACTGGAAAAGTGAACAAAGACGGCGAAGTAGAACAAATCGACCGTGCGTTATTGGCAGACTCTGTTGCTACTACAGCCGGTGCATTGGTTGGTACTTCAAACACCACATCATATATTGAAAGTGGTGCTGGTATTAAAGAAGGTGGAAAGACTGGACTGACAGCCGTTGTAGTTGCGGGCTTGTTTGCACTATGCCTATTTTTTGCTCCATTGGCGCAAAGTATTCCGGCATTTGCTACAGCACCGGCACTTATCTTTATTGCAACATATTTTTTACGTAACATTGCCGATATCGAATGGGATGACGTAACAGAATATGCACCAGCAGTTTTGGCGGCAGTGTTAATGCCGCTAACATTTAGTATTGCTCATGGTATTGCTCTTGGTTTCATTGCCTATGCAATTATTAAAGCATTGAGCGGAAAACATGCAGAACTAAATGCAGGCAGTATATCTATTGCTGTAATCAGCGTCATTTATTTTATCGCTGTATAATTTTACAAAAAAAGCCGGCCTATTCTTTTATGGTCGGCTTTTCTTTTCTCGATAAATACACTTATGTTTGTAAGTGAAATCCTTTTAGAAAAAGAAGATAAGACTGCTCAATTAGGGCAAAGAATTATAAATCTTCTTAAAAAAACTCCCACAGTGTCTAGTCCGCTAGAACAATATACAAATGATCCTAACAAAGTACATCGCACGGCTAGAAGTAATTTTAGAGATTGGTGTAAGAGACAGGGTATGAAATATGTCGTACGCAATACTTTAGTAAGAGGGGGTAAAGGAGCCAAAAAAATTGCTTTCTATTCATTTATAGGATTGATGCAAAATGAATGTGGTATGGAACCGACTGGTATCTTAGATGTAAAAACTATGAAAAGTTTTTTAGATAATGCAAGTAGGTTTAGCGATTCTTATATTACACAAAGAGTTGAAAGCGAAATTAATTCTAGTAGCTATAAAGTTCCTAGAGGCTGTGTAGATGTAGTGCAGAGAATCGAAAATCAAGGTGACGGTTGGAGTAGCACCTATGCAACATATCATGATATTAATAATGTCTTAGATTTTGGTGTTGGGCCTGGACAAGTAGAACCACCAACATATGGAGACATAGGCGGAAAATTTAGATTTGATAATTTTAATCATATGACATCGATTTATATGCTTACAAATCTTATGATGGAAACTATACAGCACAAAATGAAATTTGCTGATAGACGTGCAACAAAAAACAATAGAGAATTTGCTACTTTAGAAGACTTTGCAAAATCATGGAATCCTGTTCACTTTGGTAAAGCTAAAAGTATTTACGGAGATAACATTCCTATGCGAGATGAGGTAAGCGTCAAAAAACCTCTAACTAGACCAGATAATTTAGGGCAACCTGTAGATAAAGAACCCACCAAAGAGCCAAGTGATCCCCAATTAAAAACTATAGAACCATATCATAGAACTGGCGTAGGAACAGGGCTGAAAAAAGAATTAGAACCTAAAGATAAACAAGGATATATGCAAAAACTCAAAAAAGGTTTTGGTAATATTTTACGTGGTTATTTAGATTCTGAGGGTTGACATCATCCAAAATAGATAGTATATTAATACTATGAAATATTTTTTAGTAATATCATTTATCAGTATGTTTAGTGACATGAACCAAATGTTTGTCACTGAAAGAAGTTTTGACAATTTTGAAGAATGTGCAAGACATGAAGTATATGTTGATCATTCTGATTGGTCGTTTGCATTAATGTGTATGGATCAAAACGAAATTGATTACGTAACTACAGGTGAAATGTATCTAGACATGGAATGGGAAAAGTTACCAAACTAGGTTGACTTTCCCTACAAATTTGTTATAATCAAATAAACATCAACAAGGAGAATCAAATGACTATGCACCTCGCACGTGGTCTCACCACTCTTAATACAAAAAAGCCTAAGAAGAAAAAAATGACTGTGGCTAGACTAGCAAAGTTTCAAGCAGATTTGAAAAAGCACAACAAAGAAATGCGTAGAATAGGTGCTCATAATTTGCAAATGAACTTAGAAGAATACGTAGCATATTGTCACGGTGAACATAAGCCAAGAACAAAGGCGGCTGTGAATGTAGATTGGTTACATGAAGGTGGTACAGTATGGGAACGTCCGCAGGCTGAGACTAAGAGTTTGAATTCAGACAAGTCTTTTGCTCCTTGTACTAAAAAAGAATCATTACAATACACTGGCAAAAGAAGACTTGTAGGTATTGCAACAATGCACAAGTCTAATATGGTTCCTATTTTTGCCGACGATGACGATAAAACAGGTTCGAAGCAAGCAACTGAAATTGCAAAAATGAGGAGAAACTAATGTTTCAAAATAAAGACCAAGCGGCCGAATGGGCTTTGGATCAACTAAAAAAATATGGAATTAGACAACCTATAGAATATTCTATAGATGAACTGACTGCAATGAATCCAGAGGTTCCTATACAGTTTTCACAAGATCATGTAAACAAAAAAGAGGAAAATACAAATGTTAGTGTTTAAATATTATTTTGACCGTTGTAAATACTTTATGAGGTTGGCGATTAATTTCGTCGTCACAGTTTTGTTTTTGCTTTTAACGGTTCAAGTGTCACACGCACAGGCTGTCACACTGATGCCGGAAACTGTAGAAGGCGAATTATATACAAAAACTACACATCCTGAGCTATACTGTATGGCAAAGAATATATACTTTGAAGCTAAATCAGAATTAGAAGCAGGACAGTATGCAGTTGCAGATGTGGTTCTGAATAGAGTAGCTGACTCTCGATTTCCTAATACTATATGTGATGTAGTGTACGAAGGTATACATAGAGAGTCTTGGAAGACAAAACAACATAAAGATCTAGCAGATAATAAAAGAATTTATATTCCTAAACGTCATCAGTGTCAGTTTTCCTGGTATTGTGATGGAAAGTCAGACAAGATCAAAGATGGTGATGCTTGGCGAAAGTCGCAAGAAATTGCCTATAGGATTGTTAGAGAAAGAAAGTTCCGAGGAGTTACACAAGGATCTACTCATTATCACGCAACCTATGTAAGTCCTAAATGGGCACCACAACTAAATCTAGTTGGTAGAATAGGAACACACATATTTTACAGATGGCAATAAAAATTATAAGAGTAATTTTATATATTGGGCTATGGCTAACAACAGGTGCCGTGGCCTTTTATTTTGGCACTCATTATCCTAATCAAAAAACTATTTTAGAAATACAAAATGATGTGGCAGTGCAGATGCAAAAGAATATTGCTAGGCATCCTGTATACGAGCCAGAAATGATTTACAATGACAATGTATCATTTATGAAGGCAGTTCATAGTTGTATTGATTATGTAAATTTAAAAATAACTCCTGATAAAAGAATACACAAGGATATAATTATTGCAATGGCTGTAATAGAATCAGGTTATGGAAAAAGTCGTTTTGCACAAAAAGGCAATAATTTATTTGGCATTAGAACTTGGAATAAAGATGAAGCACAACTTAAACCAAAAGAAAATCCAAGTGAAGATTGGGGAGTAAAGATATATATTACAAAATGCAAATCAGTAGCTGATATGATATCAATACTTAATAGGTTAGATGTATATGAAGAATTTAGATTAGAGAGACGCAGGCAATTACTATTAGGAATTTTAGATATAGATCAACAGATTGAACATTTACATCCATGGAGCACTAATCCTAATTATGTAGAATTAGTCAAACAAAAAGCAAAAAAATCAGCAAAAATATTTTCGGACAATTAAATTTACCAAAAATCTTGACAAATGACTACAAATATACTATTATGTATATATTGTAACAAAACAGGCACTAAGGAGGTAACTGTGAAAGGCATATTTAAAGTAGGCATGGTCCTAACAATTCTTTCAACATTAGGGGCATGTAGCACCATGAAAGAAATAGAGATACGTGAAACAAAGGCAAACCCTAAATGGTATCTAGACTGTAAACAAGCTGGTTCTGAAGGCTGGTTGTTTTGGAAAACAGACTATGCATATTCTTGTGGGATGGGTGAAAGCAAATTTGAGCAGGCAAGTGAAGCTCAGGCGTATGCTTTTGCAGTAAAAGGCTATGCAGAACGTATTAATGGCACTGTAAATTCTAGTACAGTAGTTGATATTAATAATGATGTAAGGACTACTAGAACTGTTGTTGAACACAAGGTTCAAGATACAGTTATTAGAGAACATCTTGAAGTGAAGAGATATCAATACGAGCTTGGATCTACAGGTAGAGTTCATACATATGTAAGAATTAAGATGCCATTAGATATTTTTGAAAGACTTATTCAAGAGGCCAAAGATGCTAAAGTACTTGCTCTTCAGTCTAATAACGGTTAGTGTATTAACAGGTTGTGCAAGTTCCGGTATTGATACCGCGGCTGTTGAACCACAATACTGTTACACTGACGAAACAATTAACATCCAGAATGGTAAGACAGTTAGTAGCAGTCAAAAAATAGACTGCTCTGACAAACCAAGAGTAGAACACTTTGTCAAAGCAAAAGGTATGGCAAAGGATTGTATTCCTTATGAGGATAAAGTAAACATTAATGGAAGGACTAGTAATGTTAAAGGATTTATTTGTGCGTTCCCGACAAAAGATGGCAACATTAATTGGGAAGCCGTTGATGCTAGGTATGCTTATTAGTCTATCAGCTTGTGCATCTCAACCATACTATGGTGAAATGACAACAGCGGATAGAACTAATACTGGGAATAGTATATATGGATTATTTTATGATTGGGGTAATGCAAATGCATATACGATTCCTAGGGTTGATAGACAAAGACATCAAAGATGTATCTACTTTGCTTTAAATCGGACACAACCTGGACAGACTTGTTCTTGGCACGGACCAGACAGTGGCGCCAGCGGAGTTGTAAAACTTGTAGGAAGATATCCACAAGGTAGTAAGATATGCCACATTCTTTTTACAAGATTAGATTATCGTAATAAAACAAAAGATTTTAAAGATGTAGCATGTTATAGCCCTGTTAGGGATAAATGGACGTTTATCTCCAAGTCATGAAGCAGGTAAATACTACATGTTCTTAGCAATACTAACATTAATTACCGCACTATCAATTAGTGCGGTTGCAATATATTACTCTGTAGCAGGTTTAGTTGCTATATTTGCCGCGGCCGCAGTGCCTATAATGATTATGGGTGGCACTTTAGAAATAGGCAAGTTAGTCACCGCAGTCTGGTTACACAGATATTGGGAAAAAGCAACATGGTGGCTTAAAACTTATCTCAGTATAGCAGTTATAATATTAATGATTATAACTTCTATGGGAATCTTTGGATTTCTGTCTAAAGCTCATATTGAACAGACTTCTGCAAGCACAGAATCTGTTGAAAAGATAGCACAGATTGAAACTGAAATTTCTAGATACAAAGGTATAATTGTTAGAGCTGAAGAAAAAATTGAAGCGGCAGAGAATCAAGGTGCTAATAAAAATGATACAATACAAGATCAAATAGACAGAGAACAAAAACGTATTGATACTGCATACACAAGAATACAACCTTTAGTAGCAGAACAACAAAAAATTATACAACAAGAAATAGAACGCAATGAAAAGAAAGTCGAACCTTATCTTGCACAAATTTCAAATATTGATTCGGACTTAGCCACATTAGCAGATTTATTAAACAGACGTGATAGCGAGAGTGTAAGGCGTCTACAAAGTATTGTAGGTACAAGAGTAGACGGTAATTACGGAAGTAATACTGCAAAACAAGTAGAAAATTATAGAGACGGACTGATTGCCAAAAGAGAAAGCATTTTAAAAATTGTTGCAAATTTAGAACAAAGAGAATCTCCTGTCATCAAATCTGCAAATTCAGAAATAAAAAGGCTTAGAGATATTGCTGAAAGAGAGATTGCAGATTCAAATAAAGTTATCAACAAACTTAGATCTGAAATAGGAAGTGTGGCTCCTGACAATAACACAGAATTAATTGAAGAAAATTTATTAAAGATAAAAAATGCAAACAGTGAACTTGATACTTTAACTGAGAAAAAATATTCATTAGAAGCAGAGTATAGAAAGTTAGAAGCAGAAGTTGGTCCTATCAAGTATATTGCAGAATTTATATATGGAGAAAAAGCTGATAGAGATTTATTAGAAGAAGCAGTTAGATGGGTTATAATAATTTTAATTGTAGTTTTTGATCCTTTAGCTGTTTTATTGCTTATTGCAAGCCAATACACATTTCAATTCCACAGGCCTAATATAAAAAATGATTGGCGAGAGTATGAACAAAAACGTGCCGCTAAAATTATGGCAAACCCAGGACCAGACAAAAAAGAAGAAACTGAAGATAGTAGAGATGATTTGCAAGAAATAAATGTTGCAGAAGAAACGGAGACAAAAGAACAAAGTGACACTATTATTGACAAGGGACATTTAGAAACAGGGTTTAGTAGTGAATGGGAACAACACGGACAAAAAGTTTCTGAACCAGATGCGGTCGAAAAAAAAGAAGAGTCATCTTCGGACGAATCAAACTCAGATCTTGATAACTGGAACAAATGGGTAGAAGCCGCAGAAGCTGAAGTAGCCAAAGAAGCAAAAGATAAAGGCATGCTATTTGGGGAAGACAATTTAAGAAAAGAAGAAATAAAAGAACGTGCAAATCTTGTGCAAAAATATGCAAGTGACGAAGATTGGACTAAAGCAAGAGAGACTTGGCAAGAACAAAATCCAGACGAAGATCCAAATAATTATAGACAAGCATACATATCCGGCCGCATACATAACTTGCCATGGGAAGAAAATCTTCCGGAGTCAAAAAAAAAGAGAGCTTACATAGCCAAAGTAGCGGACAAACAGGTACGAATCAAAACAGATTGAAACCTGATCTAACAGAGGTTGTATATCCGGAAGGATATATACAAAACGCAGAACAAAACGAAAATTCTATATGGCAACGAATAAAAAAAGATGAGCAAAATTAATTTAATTACTCCTCCTGATATATTACATAATAAAAACAGATCAATACTATGTATCTCTCTCCAAGAAGAACACAAACAAGAATTACAAAATATACTTGCTGACACTAATGAAAATTTAAATGTTTATGTATTTGATAACAATATTACTGAAATAGATTGGCTTTTGAATTTACATAGAAGTTGTGAATTGTGTATTGCTAATTTGGATAATTTTCCAGTAGAAATTCGAGCTATTATGAGTTACTTAATAAGTTTTGACAATACTTATTGGTTGACAAAAGGTGAAGAAATATTGTATAATAAGATAAGTTCAAACAGGATTTTTAAATTGGATCAAATTAAAGAAAAGATAGGAGGTTAATTTGCGATACAATAAAAGGTGGCGAGATAAAGATAGAGATAGTGAAAAGACAATTAGTGGTGGCATCACAGTCGTTGTAAGGAACAATGATTTTAATGGTGCATTACGTAAATTTAAAAAGAAAGTCCAAGAGGCAGGTATCATACAGGAAGTTAGGCGTAGACAGGAATATGTCAAACCTAGCGAAATAAAAAGAAAACAAAAAGCCGCAGGTAAAGCAAGATGGCTTAAGAAACAAGCTAAAGAAAAATTAGAGCGAGGGTACTAAGCTATGGCTTTACACTCTGAATTATGGTTTCCTAGTGTAATATGGTCAGGCATGGTGCATGTAGTAGATAATCACGAATTTAAACAATGGGCGTACACAAGAAAGAACGAAGATGTTGGAAGAGTAATTAGTAATTTTTCAGGTTATCAAAGTTCGGATATTTTACCTAGACAGTCACCTTTAATAGATAATTTAGTAACACACATCAATAAAGAAATAGATAATTGTGCAAGACAAGTTGGATTAGGTCCAATGGAGATAATGAATATTTGGTTAAATATTAATCCCCCAGGAGCATACAATCACTTACACAATCACATAGGGGCAACGTTCAGCGGAGTGTATTATATCCACGGAGAAGAAAACCAAGGAAATATACAGTTTGAAAGGAGCGATGGAGCAGAATACCACATGCCAGATGAGCCACAACAAGTCACCTATTACACATCAACTAGAGCTACATACAAAGCTAAAACAGGTGCTTTATATATATTTCCAGGTTGGTTAAAACACAGTGTACAAGGCAATCTAAGCAATACAGATAGAATAAGTGTGTCTTTCAATTATGGTCCTTCTGTTAGAAACTGGATACAGGTAAACAAAGATGACGGAAATACAGTCAGTAAATAATATACGTCTAGAAGCTTTTGAAAGACAAAGACAACATTATGAAGAAAAGAGAATTATTCAAGAACATCATAATAAAAAATTAGAAATAAATGAAATGCTGTTAAAGGCATACTATGCAAACCTAGAAAGGTTTGAAACCTACAACCAACAGAGACAAATACAACAAGCCCAAGCAGATCAGGGACGTTTTCTAGATATAGAGGTATAAAATGCGGTTAGAAGAAGATGTTAAATTAGACTACAAGGATGTATTAATACGTCCTAAGCGTTCTACACTAGGCAGTAGAAAAGAAGTTGACCTACACAGGGGGTTTACATTTAGAAATTACAAACCTATAGAAGAACATAAAGAATATAGACATTGGCGTGGTATACCAATTATAGCAAGTAATATGGATGGAGTTGGTACGTTCGAAATGGCTGATACTTTAGCTTTACAAGGAATGATGACTTGTCTTGTAAAGACATACACGGTAAATGAATTAGTAGACTACTTCGATGTTGAAGATAGATCTCATGATCCGTCACGAACAGACTATGTAGCGATGAGCATAGGAATCACAGACGCCGATCACGAAAAGTTTCGTATGGTGTATGAACAGGTAGGATACAAACTTAGATATGTATGTATTGATGTTGCAAACGGATATTCAGAAAGATTTGCATCGTTTGTAAAACAATTTAGACAACTATACAGTAGTGTTGTAATCATTGCAGGTAATGTAGTGACAGGCGAAATGACAGAGGAGTTAATACTAAATGGAGCAGATATCGTCAAAGTCGGAATCGGGCCAGGGTCGGTTTGTACGACTCGCATACAGACTGGGGTTGGCTATCCCCAACTTAGTGCGGTTATGGAGTGTGCCGATGCGGCGCATGGACTTGGCGGACATGTCATTGCTGACGGTGGTTGTACTTGCCCTGGCGATGTGGCAAAGGCTTTCGCAGGTGGTGCCGACTATGTGATGCTAGGCGGAATGTTAGCAGGACATGATGAAGGCGGAGGAGATGTCGTTACCAAATACTACAAGACAAACGAAGTAGATCCAGTTGAAGAAAAAGAACATATAGAAGAAAAGAAATTCGTACAGTTTTACGGTATGAGCAGTAAAGCCGCAAACGAAAAGCATTTTGGTGGTCTAAAAGAATATAGAGCATCAGAAGGTAGAGACGTGTTAGTACCTTACAGGGGATCTGTGGTGCATAGCATACAAGAAATACTCGGAGGTATACGTTCTACTTGCACATATGCTGGTGCTAAAAGACTCAAACATTTAATGAGATGCACCACATTTGTGCGGTGTACAAAACAATTTAATGACGTATATGCATGAGTCAGCAACGTAGATTATTAAAATTATGGGCTAGAACAATAGGAATGCCTATAGGCATTACAGACGAAGATAAACCAGAATTTTTGCCAATTACACAGGAAGATGTAAGAAAAGCACTGTTCTTTAGGACATTTTGGATTGTTTTACATGTGCTTACCTGTTTTGCTATAATTGCAGGAAATGGCAGGGTATTAGGATTTTGGTAAATTTTTCGGTTGATTTTTTATCAAAAATAATATATATTTGTATTACTATGATAAATAGTATTGTTAAAGATATGCCAGGTTGGGTATCTTTAGCAGGGCATGAAGCCCAAATATGTTAACTTGCTTATAAAAGGAGAAAACAATGACAAGAATAACTACACTAAACCTACCCACATTCCATAGACATATGATAGGATTCGACAGAATGTTCGACGAGATGGACAGACTGTTTGAAAATAGTCCTAATAATGGGTCTACAGGATATCCTCCATACAACATTGCTAAATTGAATGATGACGAATTTATGGTCTCATTAGCAGTAGCAGGATTTGCTATGGATAATCTTTCAATTGAAAAAGACAAAGACGTCTTAAAAATTGAAGGCAAAGCACCTAAAGGTGATGATGAAGTGAATTATGTTCACAGAGGAATCGCTGGTAGAAACTTTGTAAGAGAGTTTACTCTTGCAGACCATGTGAATGTTAAAGAAGCAAAACTTGAAAATGGTATGCTGAACATACATTTGGTTAGGGAAGTACCTGAGGAAATGAAGCCTAAGAAAATTGAGATCAATGCTGGTCCAGTAATTGAAGGCTAACGGGAAAAGTTTAGGGGGGTTACACCCCCTAAACAAAAAGGAGTTATTATGACTATCGCAACAGACACAGAAGTAAAATTAGATGAAAAAATTGAAAAAATTATACAAGATCCTGGAAAGTATCATGTAATTTTTTTAAATGACAATCAGACTCCTATGGAGTTTGTTGTAGAAATGTTAACTAACATATTCAAACATTCAAATGATACTGCACAAAAAATCACTTTAGATATACATGAAAACGGTAGCGGTATCGCAGGCACATTTACATTTGAGATAGCTGAACAAAAAGCAAACGAAACCGTAACCTTGGCCAGAGGAAATGGGTTCCCGCTAAATATCAAGATAGAACAGGCTTGATAAATGAGTAATTTAAAAGAACTAACGTGGGAACACCACAAAAATGCTGAAAGACAAGGTTTTGTAAAAGTCTTATTGAGCGGAAATATTCACCCTAAATTCTATGCAACTTTTTTATGGAACATTCATAAAAAGTATGACATACTTGAAGCTATGGCATTCGCACAAGGTTGTTTAGATGGATTAGTAGATATAAGACGCAAGATGAAGATTGAACAGGACTTTGCTGAATTATGGAAAGATGACGAACTTCCTATCCTTGTAGAAAGCACTCACAAATATTTGGCTCATATGAAAGAAATCATGAATGATCCTGATAAATTAATGGCTCATGTGTATGTGATGCATATGGGTGATTTGAGTGGCGGACAAATGATAAAAAGGAAAGTTCCAGGCGAAGGCAGAATGTACCAATTTGATACTAGTAGAAAAGAATTAAAGGAAGCTATTAGAGCAAAAACAAATGATGGTATGGCTGACGAAGCTAAATGGGTGTTTGAATCTGCTACCAATACATTTAAAGAACTAATGGAGTTAGATATTGAGCATTATATGGAACAAACTAATTGATTGCAAAGATGATATAATTGCAATCTTTGAAGAGAACGCGACAGAAATACAAGAAGAGGGTTTAGATTATTTTAATAGGCCAGACAGTGGTTGGATTAATCGTGTTTGGGCTAATGATGATATTCGTAGGGCCCATATAGACGTAGTTGATGCCAGAGATACTAAAGGACTTTGGATGATGCATGTTTGTATTTTTCCTACACTAGATAACCCTGCACCTATATATGGATTCGATGTAATAGCTGGTAAGAATAAAATGACTGGAGCATTTCATGACTTTTCACCTACTTCAGATCCTGATCATCCTATGATACAAGGTTATTTCGACAGTGTAGAAAACTTTATACCCGAGAAGCCACGTGAGCTTCCTGAGTGGGCAAGGAACATTTTTACAGAAAAAATGCTTGCGGCAGGCAATGTAAAGTCAGATGAAGAAGCAACAGAAATTATACAAATAGCTTTAAGCAATCTACATGCTTATTTTGAAGAAGTAGGGGAAACCAAAGGCGAAGGTGCTCCTGATCTAGTAGCCGCATGTCAAAACTACTATTGTGAAAATCAACAGAAAAATCCGCATACACCTAGAACAATGAAGTCATTAGGACTACCAGAAGAAGATGTAGATCGTTTCTGCACAGACATGTTGTTTCCAAAACTTACATAAATATACTTGTAAGTTAGGAAGTTATATGCGATATAAACAATTCAAAATTCTAGAACAAGAAGTAGCACCAAACGGTGATGTAAGTCTGCTAACACCTGCACAACAGTTAAATTTCATTAAAGATAACGTAATGACACTGTCAGATGATCTAAAGCAAAAAGTTTTAGATGCAATGCAGAAACTTAAATCATATGTGAAGCAAGAACCTATACAGCAAAACGAAGGTATAGACGATGCAGTAGCACTTATTAACAATGAAATAATGCAAGAAATTTCTAATTTAGATC
>MDTG01381278.1_pt1 | contig 13248 bp, 13 predicted proteins | sample 811421 | NCBI WGS metagenome assembly MDTG01 (sample SAMN05326645, study PRJNA326480) | marine metagenome | isolation source: seawater | place: Pacific Ocean: South East | collected 2011
AAAAACACCCTGGATTAATACAATGTGTATTAAATGAGTCAAAAAATATCATATCTATTAGTAAGGGAGTTTTAATTGTTGAGCATAATCTAGGCTTTATAAATGTTAATGCAGGCATAGACTTATCAAACATACCACAAGAAAAGAATCTTGCTTTATTATTACCAAAGAATCCATCAAAAAGTGCTAATGATTTACAGAAGGGTTTATCAGAAAAGTTAAATAAAAATATTTCAATTATCATCTCAGACTCTATGAGTAGGCCATATAGAATAGGTGTTATAAATTTTGCTCTAGCAAGTAGTAATATTGAAAGCTTGATTGATCTATCAGGAGAAGCTGATATGTATGGCAATACTTTAAAACATACTGAAATTGCTCTTGCTGATGAATTGGCATCTGCAGCTGGAATTTTAATGGGACAAGCTGATGAAAAAAAACCAGTAATAATAATTAAAGGAGTTAATCAGAAAAAATTAAAAGTTAATGATGCAATTAATCTTATTGTAGATGACGATGATGACTTATATAGATAGATATATAATATATGAATGAAATTAAGTATTAACTTAAATAAAGTAGCATTATTAAGAAATGCAAGAGGCGAAAATTATCCAGAATTGAGTTATTTTGCTCATAAAGCTATTGATTTAGGTGTTAATGGCTTAACCCTTCACCCAAGACCAGATCATCGTCATGCAACAAGCGATGATGTAATTGAAATAGCAAATATTTGCAAAGAAAGAAAAGTAGAATTTAATATTGAAGGCAATCCATTTTCACAACCAAACAAAAGTTTTAAGGGATTTTGTGAACTTGTCAATATAATTAAACCCAATCAAGTAACTCTAGTTCCAGATGAAATAAATCAAATCACATCAGATCATGGATGGGAATCTGGTAACCATGATCAAAATTTAATTGATAAGATCAATATAATAAAAAATAGTTCATCTAGTTCTAAAATTTCTTTATTCATTGATAGCATAGAAGGGATTAAATATGCAAAAAAGTTAAATGTTGATTTTATAGAAATACATACTGGAGAATTTGCTAAGTCAATAGCTAATAATGATGAAACAATACTATCTAAAATTAATCAAATGATTGACTATGCATTAAAAAGCAATATTCTGATAAATGCAGGACATGATTTAAATTTAAATAATTTACATTATTTAGTTAAAATAGGTAATATAAATGAAGTCTCTATTGGTCATGCAATAATAATTGATTCACTTATATATGGCTATGAAGAAACTATTTTAAAATACCTTAAAATCATAAGGAATTAATATGAGCATTGAAGATAAGTTAAAAGAACAAATTAATGAAAACGACATTCTTATTTATATGAAGGGAACGCCATATGAACCAAGATGCGGGTTTTCTGCAAAAACTATCCAAATATTAATAGAATGTGATTCAAAATTTTCATATGTTGATGTACTGGAAAATAACGATGTGAGAGTGACTTTACCTAAAGTCTCTGATTGGCCTACATTTCCTCAAGTCTTTATCAAGGGAGAGTTAATCGGTGGCGCAGATATAATTGCTCAAATGCATGAAACAGGCGAACTTAAGAATTTAATTGATTCAGTTGAATCTTAATTATCATAACTATTAATTACAGAACAAAATACTTTAGCTGTGACCTGTGTATCATAGGCTGCAGAGTGAGCTTGGTCATTATCATAGTTTATATCCAATTTTTCACATATTCTTGCAAGAACTGTTTGCCCTGTTGCTAAAACTCCTAAAGATACCGTATCAATAACTGAAAATTTATGAAATGGTGTTTTTTTAATATTGTTTCTTTTTATAGCTGCATCTAAGAATGAGTTATCAAAATGAGCATTATGACCAACCAATATAGCTCTTGAACATTCATATTTATTCTTTGCTTTGTTAATTATTTTAAATAAATCTTTTAGTGCATCTTTTTCATTTGAGGCATTTCTTAATGGATGATTTAATTTAATTTTTGTAAATTCTAGTGATTCTTTTTCTATTCTTGATCCTTCAAAAGGTTGTATATGATGCCTAAATGTTTCACCCGGATGAAATTTATTATTATTTTCTTCTATAAGAGTAATTGCAATTTCTAAAATTGCATTTTTTTCTGGATTAAAACCACCAGTTTCAATATCAACAACTACAGGTAGATATTTTCTGAATCTATTTTTTAACACCAAGTTTTTCTTGTAATTTTGAATTAGAAGTTGTGTAACCAAATGGCACTCTTTCTCCAGGATATATTCTTTTATATGCCTCTTGGACTGCTAGAGTTGTTTCATGAAATCCTGATAAAATTAAGTCAAGTTTTCCAGGATAATTATTGATATCACCAACAGCAAATATACCTTCCTTAGAAGTTTGAAAATTCTCTGTATTCACATCTATTTTTTTCTTATTTAAATCGATATCCCAATCTAATATTGGGCCTAATTTCTTATTAAGACCAAAAAGAAATAATAATTCGTCAGCATCATAAGATTCAATATCATTGGTTTCAAAATTCTTTAATGTTATAGAATTAACTCTTTTGTCTCCTGTTATTGAATCTATAAGATATGGAGTAAGCAACCTTAGCTTTTTATCTTTAACCAAATTTCGCATTTGTTGCTCTGTATGTTGTGCACCTCTAAAAGCATCTCTTCTATGAACTAATGTTACTGACTTAGCTATTTTTGATAATTCAACTGTCCAATCAAGAGCTGAATCTCCACCACCAAAAATAAAAACTTCTTTATCTTTATATTTTTCTACAGATCTAACAGCGTAATCAACCCCATTAGAAAGAAACTTATCAGGATCTTCTATATTTGGTGGCCTTCTTGGTTCAAATGATCCAGCACCTGCTGCAATAAATATATTTTTTGAAATAAATTCTTTATCTTCACTTGTTTTAATTTTCCAAAAATTATCATCTTCATGAGTTATCTCTTCAATTAAATCAACTCTTTCGGAAAGATGTATTTCATAATCAAATGGTTTTATTTGTTTGAGAAGGGCATCAACATGTTCTTGTGCAGTCTGAATTGGAACACCAGGAATATCATATATTGGTTTTTCAGGATATAGCTCAGCACATTGTCCTCCAGGCTTATCAAGATTATCAATAAGTATACAATTTAAACCAAGCAATCCAGCTTCAAAAACGGTAAAAAGACCTACAGGACCAGCACCAATTACTATTATGTCAGTTTTTTTCATTATTTTACTTTCATTCCTGGTTCTGCGCCTTCATCAGGCGATACCAGATAAATCCCATCATCATTACTAGAAGCAAGAACCATACCCTCAGACAATCCGAATTTCATTTTTCTAGGCTCTAAATTATTAACTAATACAACATGTTTATTTGTGAGTTGTTCTGGCTCATAAGCACTTTTAATTCCAGCAAACACATTTCTTGTTCCTAAATCACCAACATCTAAAGTAAGTTGCAATAATTTATCAGCACCTTCTACATAATCCGCTTTTACAATTTTAGCTACTCTTAGATCAACAACTGAAAATTGATTAATATTTATTAAATTTACATTATCCATATCTTCTTCCTCAGGAATTATTATTTTTTCAAGCCTATTTAGCAATGGTTTATAGTCATTTATTTTAGTTATTATTTTTTTATCGACATCATCAAAAGAGACTTTATTTATTTTTAAAAATTTAAATGCTTCATTTGTGATATTGGGTATTATTGGATGAAGATATATTGATAATATGTAAAAAGCATTTATTGCAGTTGAGCTTATATTAATGGCTTCATCTATATCCTTTTTCCATGGAGCCTCCTCATTAATATATTTATTTATATTATCTGCTAAATCCATAATTACTCTTACTAGTTTTGAATATTCTTTTGATTCAAATAAACTGATAATCTTAGTTTTTTTTGAAACTAGGCTATTTATAATATCTTTATTAATATTTGAAGATAAGATATTTTTATTTTTCTTTAAAAATGATGCAGATCTAGATGCAATATTTAAGTATTTGCCAACTAAATCAGAATTTATTCTTTGTACATAATCATCAAAATTTAAATCAATATCTTCTACTTTATTGTTTAACTTTGCTGCAAAATAATATCGTAATGTTTCTGGACTAGTAATATCTGCAAATTCTCTTGCTAAGATACCTGTCCCTTTAGACTTAGACATTTTCTCACCATTTATAGTTAAAAAACCATGAACGTTTATACCATTTGGTAATTTAAGGTCAGCAGAGCTTAAAAGAGCAGGCCAAAACAAGCCATGAAAATAAGCAATATCTTTGCCAATAAAATGGTAAATCTCATATTCCGAATTATTTGACCACAAATCTTCTATATTTAAATTATTTTTATTAGCCCAGTTAGATGCTGAAGCTATATAACCAATAGGCGCATCAACCCAAACATAGAAATATTTATTTTTTTCATCTGGGATTTCGAAACCAAAGTAGGGTGCATCTCTTGAAATATCCCATTTTTTTAAATCATCACTTAGCCATTCTTTTAATTTATTTTTTATAGAATCTTGAAGATCTACATTTTTTATAAAATCTTTTAGCATTTCGATTTTCTGAGGAAGGTCAAAAAATATATGCTCACTCATTTTTTTAATCGGTGTGGTATTTGATAATATAGAGATAGGGTTTTTTACCTCCAATACATCATAAGAGGCTCCACATACAGCACAATTATCACCATATTGATCTTCTGCACCACATTTTGGACATATTCCTTTAATCAATCTATCAGAAAGAAACATTTTTTCTTTCTCATCATAATATTGCTCAACATTTGATTTAGTTATTAAATTATTTTTCTTAGCACACTTATATATATATTCTGAATACTTTCTGTTTTCATCACTATGAGTCGAGTAAAAATTTGTAAAATTTATATCATATAGCTCATATGTTGATTTATGATCTTTGTATATATCCTCTATTAATTTTTCTGGCTTAATTCCCAATTCATTTGCTTTTAACATTATTGGCGTTCCATGAGTATCATCTGCGCAGAAAAAGAAACATTCATTATTATTTAGATTTTGAAATCTGGTCCAAATATCAGTTTGTACTGCTTCTAGTATATGTCCTAAATGTAATGGTGCATTTGCATATGGTAAAGCTTGTGTAACAAGTATTTTTCTTTTATTTTTTTTAGAATTGTCCATTTATTAACTGTATTATATGTGAAAATATTACTTAATATGTCTATAAAAAAAATAATTGCATTTGGATCTGCAAAAGGAGGAGTTGGAAAAAGCTCTATAACTGCATCAATTGCTTTAAGTCTTTCAAAACATAAAAGAGTTGGAATATTAGATGCAGATATATATGGACCAAATCAAAATATATTATTCAATATTAAATCTAAAAATAAGATAGTTAATAACCTAATTGAGCCAGCAGATATTAAAAATATTAAAGTTATATCTATGGGTAATATCTTAAATTATGATGAAGCAGCAATTTGGAGAGGACCAATGCTTAGTGGAGCAATTAAGAAACTTATTCATGAAAGTGATTGGGGTGATTTAGATTATTTACTAATCGATATGCCTCCAGGAACTGGAGACCCATATTTAACAATTTTCAAAGAATTGGAAGTAGATGAATTTATTTTAATATCAACTCCAAATGAGTTAGCAATATCTGATACTCAAAAAACAATAACTTTATTAAATAAATTAAATATTAATATTTTTGGATATATTTATAACAATATGTTTAATTATAATTTTAAGACCGATTCTATTATTTTAAAAAATATTAACCATCTTGGTACTTTTGAATTTGATAAAAATCTTTATGATTTTAATACCGAATATTATTCTGAGATATCTAATCAAATATCAAATATTATTATGTCAGATGTATAATTAATTGTGAAAAATTTATATCTTTTTCTTCTTATTCTGTTTATAGATAATGTTATTGCTGATGATATAAAAGATCCATTTGAAGATTTTAATAGAAAAACTTTTGAATTTAATGAAAAAGTTGATGAAAAAGTTTTAAAACCTATTGCAAAGACATATTCAAAATTCCCTCAGAAATTTAAAAATGGCGTAACAAATTTTTTTAATAATCTTGAAGATGTTGAAACCTCAATAAATCAATTCTTACAAGGTAAACCAAAGAAATCTTTAAATGATATTACAAGATTTTTTATAAATTCAACTATTGGCTTAGGAGGTTTTATTGATGTTGCATCAAAGATTGGCCTTGATAGGCATGAAGAAGACTTTGGTCAAACCTTGGCTGTTTGGGGCGTATCACAAGGCCCATACATAATGTTACCTGCCTTTGGTCCTTCAACTTTAAGAGATGCTCTAAGTAGACCTGTTTCATCATTTACATCAGTAACTTTTCATATGACTGATACAGATGTGAATATAAGTTTAAAAACTATTGATGCAATAGAAACCAGAGAGAGGCTTTTGGATGTTGAATCTTTGTTATCTGGTGATAAATATTCATTTGTTAGAGATGCTTATATACAGTCAATAAATTATGAAATCAAAGATGGAATTGATGTTCAAGATGACTTCATAGATGATATGGATGATTTTTTAATAGACTAAAAGTTCTTCTAATTCTTTTTTATGATCATCTAAATTATTGTTTTTTATAATTTCTAGTATTTTAATTCTAAAAGACTTAGCATTTTTATCGCCCTTAGATAGACCAAATAAATGTTTCATCATTCTGTTAAGGTTATGACCGTTTTGAACTTGTTTTTCAACATACTCCATATAGAGATTAAGAATTTCTTTTTTAGATATAATCGGAGGGTCTATTTTATAAAATCTTGGCTCAATATCTTTTAATATAAATGGATTATCATATGCAGCTCTTCCAATCATTACTCCATCAACTTTAGTTAAGTGTTCTGATGATTCATCAAGACTCTTAATGCCACCATTTATTATTATTTCTAAATCAGGGAAGTCATTTTTAAGTCTATAAACATAATCATATTTCAATGGAGGTATATTTCTATTTTGACGTGGGCTAAGTCCTTTTAAAATTCCATTTCTTGCATGTATTATAAAAACCTTTACACCAGATTGCTTTACAACCGAAACAAAGTCATATAAAAATTTATAATCTTCATAGTTATCTACCCCTAGTCTACATTTTATTGATATTGGGATATTTACAGCATTTTGCATATTACTTAAACAATCTGCTACTAATTTAGGTTCAAGCATCAAACACGCACCAAATCTTCCTTTTTGCACTCTATCAGAAGGACAACCAACATTTAAATTTATTTCATCATACCCATACTGTTCACATTTTTTTGAACACTCTATAAGATCTAGTATATTTGAACCACCTAACTGAACACCTACTGGATGTTCTTCATCATTAAATTCTAGTTGATCAAAGCACTTTCCATATATCAAAGAACCTGTTGCAATCATTTCTGTATATAAAAAAACTTTTTTTGAAATCAAACGGAGTAGGTACCTATCATGCATATCTGTATATTGCATCATTGGGGCGACACAAAATTTATGATCTAATTTTTTCATTAAAGAAAAATATTAATAGCAATATATCCTACAATTGATAAAACTATAGTGTAAGGAAGAGCCATATATACCATTCTTAGATATGATAGATTTATTAATGGTGCTAAAGATGAAGTTAAAAGAAACAAGAAGGCTGCTTGACCATTTGGTGTAGCAACACTTGGAATATTTGTACCAGTATTGATTGCTATTGCAAGATTATTAAACTGTGTTTCAGTAATTACACCATTATCGAAAGCACTTTTAACCTCATTTATATAGATTGTAGCTACAAAGACGTTATCACTTATAGCTGATAAAAAACCATTAGCAACAAAGAACAATGATGGTTGAGTAGATGGATCTTGTGCTAAAACATAGTTAATTACTGGTGAGAAAAGATGTTGGTCATGAATAACGCTAACAATTGCAAAGAATACTGCAAGTAATGCTGTAAATGGCAAGGCCTCATGAAAAGCTTCTCCTAATTTATGTTCTTCTGTAATACCTTTAAATGCTGTTAGTAAAATTATTACACTTAATCCTATTAATCCCACAGCAGCTAAATGTAAGCCAAGAGCAATAACTAAAAAAACTGCTACTAAAGATTCTACAAAAAGCTCTGCCTTATCTTTTGATGTTATATTTTTATCTCTATATATTGAATAGTCATTAAATATCTCTCTTATGTTTGGAGGTAATTGGTTCCCAAATCCGGCTATAGAAAATTTTTCAACAATCAAACATGTAAAAATGCCAGCAACAAAAACTGGCATTGTGATTGGAGCCATTCTTAAAAAGAATTCAATGAACTCCCATCCTGCAATTGTTGCAATTAATAGATTCTGAGGTTCTCCAACTAGTGTACAGACACCTCCTAAAGCTGTTCCTACAGCACCATGCATAACTAAATCTCTTAAAAATGCTTTAAAATCTTCAAGTTCGTTTAGTTTTAGCTCACCTATCAATAAATTATTATTATAATCATGCGATTCATCAGCAAATGAAGCTCCAGAGGCAACAGAATGATAAATTCTGTAAAAACCAATAGTTACTCCAATTAAAACTGCTGTTACAGTTAACGCATCTAAGAATGCTGAAAGAACTGCAGCAGATATACAAAAAAGAAGTGACAATATCGTTTTAGATCTTATGTTTAATAATAATTTTGTGAATATTGTTAACATTAAATTTTTCATAAAATATATTCCAGCAACCATAAATACTAAAAGTAGAATTACTTCAAGATTATTTTCTATTTCATAAAAAACTGATTTAGTTGATGTTAAACCCATTATGATTGCTTCTAGAGCAAGCAATCCACCTGGTTGCAAGGGATAGCACTTTAAAGCTAAAGCTAATGTAAATATAAATTCAAGTAAAAATATCCAACCAATAATAAAATTACCATTTAACCCTATTGAATTGAGAATGAACAATAAAATAGGATTAATAATAAGAAAGCCTATTATGATAGACTTGTACCAGCCGGGAGCATTACCAAGAAATAATTTTTGTAATTCACTAAACATTAATGATATTTTAAACTCTAAAGTTAATTAAGTATGCATTTTAAAAGATTTTTAGATATTAATGGCAAAGAAGACCATTATTTTATTGTTTTTAAAAACAATAAGATAATTTATGAGCCCGAATTAAAAACTTTTTTACTTGAAAGTAGCTTTTTAGATATTGATATAAATTCTAGTGACGTAGTTGGAATAGCTGAAGACGTTAAAAAGATCTATGCTGTTGATATATCTAATAGCAATAATGATATTAATGTTGGTTATAAATCATTAGTAGAGTATGACATTAGACATTTGTTGGCTATATCAAAACCAGAAGATATAGTTCTTATGGGTAGAGCAAATCAACTTTTACATTGGATTAAAAGTAATAAGTTCTCTGGTTATACTGGTGAAATAAATAAATTTGATGAAAAAGAGGAGACTCTTTATTGTCCAACGACATCATCGATGATTTATCCATCAATATCACCATGTGTTTTAGCTATGATAACTAAAGAAGATAAGATTTTACTTGCTAGAAATACATTATTTCCTGAAGGTCTATATAGTGTTTTAGCTGGTTTTGTTGAGGTATCTGAATCTGCTGAAGAGACAGTAGCAAGAGAAGTCCTAGAAGAGGTAAATCTTAAAGTTAAAAATATTAATTATTTTGGGAGTCAGCCCTGGCCATTTCCATCACAATTAATGTTAGGCTTTTCATGTGAATATGAGTCAGGTGAAATAAAAATAGATGAAAAAGAGATTGCTGAAGCTAATTGGTATGAAGCAGATAATCTACCATTTATCCCTCCTGTAACAAGTTTATCTGGAAGATTGATTAACTCTTTTGTCGAGGATCATTCTTAGCTCTTAGAGGAATAGCTTTTTTTATTTTTTTCTCTTTGACTATTTCCTTAATAGGCGATTCTTTTTTTATATCTCGTTTAATTGATGATTTATTTTTTGTATTCCTAGTGTATTTAGTTTTTTTATTGGCATCAGTTTTTTGATTTTTTTGTTTTTTAGGAACTTGTTTTTTATTAACTGAATTACTATTAGAATTGGCATTTTTTTTAATATTAATTTTTTTATTATTGGTTGGATATTTTTTCTTTGATTTAATGTTTGAATTTTTTTTAGACTTAATTATCCTCTTCTTTTTATTTAAAGGTTTTTTCTTTGTTTTTTCTTCATTATTATCTATACCGGTAATAGACTTTAACCATTTCATAACCCCAGCTTTGCTTTTTTTTGGCATTTTAGGCGGTTTAACACCATCAACCAGAGGTTTCATAGATTTCTGATTATTTTTACTATCTCTCCAATTTGATCCTGGCTCTGGACTTTCTGGAGTTAAATCATATGAATTAACTCTTTTCAAATCAGATTCTTTAATTCTAACAACTTTATAATATGGTCTGGATTTATATGGATCAGCTATTATAAGAACTTTTATATAATTGGTTTTTTCTATGTTAATAATGTCATATCTTTTTTCATTCAAAAGATAACTTGCAACATCAGCTGGAACATATACCTGTATCTCTCCAGTATTATCTTTTGCTGCATCCTCACCAACTATCCTTATTATTGATTGACCCAATGATCTTGGACCTCTTACTAAAACATGTTCTATATCATACGATTCATTTAATGATGGTCTTAGTCTTTGTCTTGATACCTCTAATAAACCAAATCTAGAAATATTAGACATTTGTACTCTTGCTCTATCTGAGAAAACAGCTTTTCTAAATGCTGCCTCAACTTTATTTTGATTTTCTTCATTTAACATATCAATGAAATCTATAACAACCAGTCCACCAACATCTCTAAGTCTTAATTGTCTTGCTATCTCAGATGCTGCCTCAAGATTTGTCTTAAAAGCAGTTTCTTCTATATCTTTACCTTTCGTCGATCTAGCTGAATTTACATCTATAGTTGTCATTGCTTCGGTTGGATCGATTACAATTGAACCTCCAGAATTTAGAGAAATCTCACGTTGAAACGCTAATTCAATTTGAGATTCAATTTGATATCTATTAAATAAAGGTATTTCTTCATTATAGTATTTAACTTTTTCAGCATGATCAGGTATTACAGCCTCAATAAACTCTTTGGCTTCATTAAATGTATCAAGATCATCAATAAGGATTTCTTCAATATCATCTTTAAAATAATCTCTTACAACTCTTACTATTAATTTATCATCTCTAAATATTAATGATGGTGATATTGCATTAGGTATCGTATTATTTATTTCGTCCCATAAAGCTAATAAGTATGCTAAATCTAAACTTAATTCTTCAGCGTCTCTACCTAATCCATTTGTTCTGACAATCGCGCTCATATTATCTGGGATATTTAATTTATTTAATATATCTTTAATTTGATCTCTTTCATCACCACTTATTCTTCTAGAAATACCACCTGATCTTGATGAATTTGGTATTAAAACTAAAAATCTTCCTGCTAGACCGATTTGAGATGTTAATGCTGCTCCTTTAGTGCCTCTTTCCTCTTTAGTTACTTGAACAATTATTTCCTGACCTTCTTCTAAAGTGCAGATATATTTGCCTTTTTTATCTTTTTTATAGTATTGACTAGATAAATCCTTTAATGGAAGAAATCCATGCCTTTCAGATCCAAAATTAACAAATGCTGCATCTAAACTAGGTTCAACCCTTGATACGGTTGCCTTATATATGCTTCCTTTTAACAAGGTTCTATCTGATGATTCGGTATCGAAATCATATAATTTTGCACCATCAACCAAAGCTACGCGAAGTTCATCTCCATATGATGAATTAATAAGAATTCTTTTCATTTGTGTCTCCCTATAATTAGGAAGATAATTCAGCAGTATGCTTACCTAAGCTTCTATCATTAAGTCTTACAGTATTTGCTTAAATGATTAACCCTTCAAAAGGGTTGTTTATATAACTGTTGTATTTATCTTTCTTTATTTTTAACTAGATTTTTCTAGTTATTTAGTGATATATCCTATAGATTTAACTAATGACTGTCAAAAAAATTATAATAGACAAGGATAATTCAGGCCGCAGATTAGATAATTATTTAATATCAATTTATAGCTCAGTTCCGAAGAGTAAAATATATAGCATAATAAGGAAAGGCGAGGTTAGAGTTAACTCTTCTAGAGTTAAGCCTAGTTATAAACTTGTATATAACGATAACATACGAATACCACCAAATCTAAATACCTCAAGTGCTATGGTTAAATCAATTAAAACCGATCATGTAAATAAACATACTCAAGATATTCTTTTTGTTGATAATAATTTTATTATTATTAACAAGAAAAGTGGTATTGCAGTTCATGGGGGAAGTAAAAATAATATTGGATTAATAGATATCTTCAGAGAAAAATTTGGTAAGAATATTGATTTATGCCATAGGCTTGATAAAAATACTAGCGGATGTTTAGTGTTTGGTAAAAATAAAAAAGCTGTAAAATTTTTTAATAATGCTTTGAAAAATAATGAAATAAAAAAAATATATATGGCTGTTATAAAAGGTAATTTATCAAAAGATATAACAGTAGATAAGCCAATTTATAAAAATATTCCTTCAAGAAAAAAAAATTCAACCTCTAGATTTACGAAAATTAAATCTTTAAAAGATACTACATTGGTAGATATAGAAATATTTACAGGAAGAACTCATCAAATTAGGATTCATGCTGCGATAATAAATCATCCTATTATATTTGATAATAAATATGGTGATAAATACTTTAATAAGAATATTAATGTTGTCACTAAAAAGAATATCGCACTTCATTCAAAGTCGATTTCTTTTATGTCACCAACTTCTAAACCAATAAGTATTAAGTGTAGCCCGCCTAATGAATTTAATAACTTAATTAAAGGACTTGAGTAACTATATCTGTCATTATTGACTAATATTTGATAGGATACATTTTTTTAATGGTGAAGTATGGCAGTACAAAAAAGTAAAGTAACAAGGTCTAGAAGAGGTCAAAGACGCTCTCATGATGCATTAAAGGTAAAAACCTTATCAATTGACCCTGTTTCAGGAGAGAAACATTTACGTCACCAAATGACAAAAGATGGTTTTTACAAGGGCAGATTAATAAAAGATCTACGAAAACCTATAAAAGAAGAGTCAGAAGAAGTAACATCATAGCTATGCCTAGGCATATAAGTATCGTTTTTCCAGGTCAAGGTTCGCAGAAA
>MDTG01403657.1_pt1 | contig 13247 bp, 7 predicted proteins | sample 811421 | NCBI WGS metagenome assembly MDTG01 (sample SAMN05326645, study PRJNA326480) | marine metagenome | isolation source: seawater | place: Pacific Ocean: South East | collected 2011
CGCTTCAATTACGCTTTTTCTCGCGGCTCAGACCGCTTGGGCAGATAGTCTTAATGATATTTATCAAGCCGCGCTACAAAACGATCCTGTTTTGCGCGCTGCACGAGCCAACTTTAACGCTGAGCGAGAAACTAAAAACATTAGCAGAGCGGCATTACTTCCTCGGCTTGCCATCTCCGGAGACTACACGGAGGCGGAAAAAAATGAATATTGGACAGACTCTCCGCAACGGGGCTTATTGGACAGCGAAACGACTGCCTATAATGCCACGCTCAGCCAGGCTATTTTTGATATGCCGGCATGGTATAGCTTTAAAGGTGCCAAAGCGTTAAGCCAAAGTGCTCGCGCGCAATTTGCTGCGGATCAGCAAAACCTGATTATACGCGTCAGTCAGGCATATTTCAGCGTATTGCGCGCCTATGACAATTTGCAAACGCGCGATGCAGAGGAATTGGCTATTCAGCGCCAATTAGAACAGACCAGAGAGCGTTTTGAGGTTGGCTTATTGCCTGTTACTGATGTCCATGAAGCACAGGCCGCTTTTGATAATGCCGCCGTTAATAGTCTCGAAGCGCGTGGTGCCCTCAATATTGCTTTTGAAGGCCTGGCGGTGCTAACCGGAAAAGACCATCAAGTACTGGCTGGCTTAAAGGACAACTTCGCGGCCTCAGCACCGTTGCCAGAAACAAATGCGGATTGGGTTGATTTAGCCTTGGCGAATAACTTTCAGCTTAAAGTCGCCGAACTGGGCAAAGATGCGGCTTACAATCAGGCAAAAGCTGCAGTAGCCGCACGGTTACCTAAGATCTCAGGCCGAGCGAGCTATTATGACTCAGATGCAGAGGGCATTAATAACCTTGGCAACCCGTTTGAATCGATACAGGACGGCCATCAATATGTGGTCTCTATTAGCATGCCGATTTGGGGTGGCGGGGTAGACGCACAGCGCCGTCAGGCCAAACAGCGTTCAATTCAGTCTGCCGAGACATATACTGCGGCTAGGCGCAATACGGTGCAATCGGCACGCTCCAAACATCGGCTGGTTGTCACCAATGCCGCCCGAGTCAAGGCACGTCGGCAAGCAATTACCTCAGCAAACAGTGCCCTCAGTGCCACTCAAGCTGGCTATGAAGTAGGCACCAGAAATATTGTCGATGTTCTCGTTGCACAGCGCACCCTCTATCAGGCCAAGCGTAACTATGCCAATGCTCGCTACGACTATATTCTTTCGATGATGGCGCTCAAAGAAGTGGCGGGGCAATTGTCGCCAGAGGATGTTGCCAGCTTAAATGCTTGGCTAGACCCAAAACTCGTCATTGCCAAGTAGGCTTTTATTTCAGGCTGTTAGCGACTACTGTTAGCAGCCTGTCCAGTGCCCCACGATTAGCCTCTGCCACCTTGTGTGCAGCGCTGCCCATGGTTTCCCGCCGTGGCTGGTTGTTTATCAACTCAACGCATTGCTGTGCCAAATCCTGTGCATGTTCACAGGTCTGCATAGCATCAGCCTCTAACAATAATCTCGACGCTTCAGTGAAATTAAATAAATGTGGCCCCGTCACAATAGGCACCCCCCAGGCCGCTGCCTCGATCATATTGTGCCCACCCGTAGGTACTAGGCTACCGCCAACAAAAGCAAAATCGCAGGCACCATAAAAAGTCATCAGCTCGCCCATAGTGTCGCCCAAAACAATATCAACGTTATCGCTGGCATCGCAATGACTGCGCCTTGCCAGACTAAAGCCAGCGCTAATGCATAGCTCTGCTACCCGATCAAAGCGCTCCGGATGTCTGGGTACTAGGACCAATAAAGGCGGCTTATCCAGTTGTAATCTAATTTGCGCGAAGGCTTGCAGAATAATCTCGTCTTCACCATTGTGGGTACTCGCTGCCAGCCATACCAGCCGCTGATCAGCTGACTGCCACTGGCTATGTAACTGTGACGCTCGCTGTTGTAGCTGCTGATCAATAGCGAGATCAAACTTAATATTACCGCTGATGGTTAATTTGGACTCTGGTAACCCAAGCTTAACAAATCGCTCGCCATCATCTCTGTGTTGAGCGACAACCGCAGTCATTGACTTTAATAGGGGTTTAATCAGCGGTTTGACTTTGCCATAACCCAATGCTGATTTTTGCGACAGTCGGCCATTAGCCAGCAACACGGGAATGCCGCGCTTGTAACAGGCCGCGACCGTGTTGGGCCATAACTCGGTTTCCATAATAATCAGTAAGTCAGGCTGAACGCGATTGAGAAAGCGCGATACCGAATCTGGCATATCATAGGGAGCATAGCTGTGCTCTACAGTATCAGCAAAGGCCGCGCGTATACGATCTGACCCTGTTGCAGTCATGCAGGTGACCATTAACCGATGGCTTGGATACTGCTGTTGTAGTGCCTTAACTAATGGTACTGCCGCCAATGTTTCGCCCACTGATACCGAATGTAACCAGATTACTCTGCGGTTAGATTGGTCGGCAACAAAACCAAAGCGTTCTTTCCAGCGCCGGTGATATGCCGGAGAACTAAACCCGCGCAGCAATAGCCGACCCATAATAAACGGCGTAAGCAAATAAAAGAAAATACTGTAAATAAGTCGAATCACTGATATGGTCTACATTTTACAAAGGGCCATTGTAGCAACTGTAGCAATCAGGAGAACAGGTCAGAAATACAAAATGGCGTCTTTGTATTAAAGGGTATTAATGGGTATCAGTAGCAACCTGTCAATTTCATACTAAACAATCAAAACAAGCTCAATCCTTACTATGCACAACCTATCCTCTGAGTCCACCGCACATAATCATAATCGGGTTACTTTGATAAGAGTTCTTGTGCTTATTAGTTGTCTCGCGCTCTTATGTAGCGGCTTATTTTTCATCGCTAGATTAGCTACCTTGGCATTATATAGCTCGATAGATAACGCACTTGCTAACCCAGAAGTTTGGCAGGCTCTGTGGATGGGCTTGCGCTTTGATATTGCGACTATGTTGCGATTAAGTTTGCTCGGTTTATTGCTTAGCTTAATTTGTGCCTTGTTGCCATTTAGAAAGGCAAGCCAACTGGCTTGGTGGTCAACGATTTTTCTGGGGTATCTACTGATTGTATCGGCACTCTTTTTTGCTATTAGCAATATTATGTATATCAGCTTTTTCGATCGCCCTATTGACAGTTTTGCTTTTCAGGGCCTGACTTATAATTGGCAAATAGCGGCTAAGAGTATTGCTAGTCTTGATAATTTTATTGTCAGTTTGTTGGCATTAATCGTTCTCGTGTCTATTAGTTTGCCTCTTTACAGACGATTGCTCGCGATTATCGGTAAAAATACTTGGGCAAAAAGTCTTTCAACTACCCGCTATGTTGTTTTAATTGCACTATACCTGACGGCTTTTATTTTACTTGGTCGTGGCACGGTAACCACATTCCCACTATCCCATCGGCATATGATAATTTCGGCTGAGACGGACGTGAATAACCTTATTCCCAATGGCGTTATTGCCACCTATTACGGCTATCAGGAGTTTAAAAAATCGCGCACTCTAGCACCAGCGGATGATGCTGAAGGAAGGGCGCTGTTTGAGTCCTTTTTTGGCTACGAGCCAACATCACAAGATTTATTCGGACAATTTTTTACTTCATCAAATAGCTCTGAATTTTTACAGCAAAACCCGCCGAATGTAGTTTTACACCTCGTCGAGAGCATGGGTCAAGCATTGCTTTTAAACCGTTTTAATGGCGGCTTCGATACCGCGGGTTCACTGCGCCAACATCTCGATGAAGATTTATATTTCCGCTATTTTCTGCCGTCCAGTGACGATACTCAGAAATCATTAATGAGTATTATGCTCAATACTGAATATAGTAATATCAGCCGCTCCACCCATCAGCAGATCCCTTTGGAGACCTCTGCCGCTCAAATATTTAAGCGTGCAGGTTACCGTACAGTGTTTGTCTACGCAGGGTTTGAAGGCATAAATAATCGAGGGAATTACCTAAAGCAACAGGGTTTTGATGAGTTTATTGGTGCTAACAGGCTAAACGCTCTTTATCCGGAAATGGGCGACTCGGTGTGGGGTGGTGAGGACAAGTATATCTATGAACATATTTGGTCATTGCTATCCACATCCGAACAGCAGAAAAAGCCACTTTTTATTGTTTCTCTCAGCGTGACTAACCACCCACCTTATGTGTTACCTAATAAAACTCGCCTGCCCGCAGCAACAATCAATGGGCAACTGCGGACCCGATTGCAAAATCTGCCAGCAAAATCTGTCGAGACATTTAAGTACACTAACGAGCATCTAGGCACATTGCTGAGTCGAGTTAAGCACAGCGACCTCAAGAACAATACCATTATGGCGGTAACAGGTGATCATGCTATACGCGGCATGAGCTTTGCTGCGACAGAGCAGCTCCACCAGATATCGGTACCCTTTTATCTTTATGTGCCCACCCAATACATGCCTGACCACAAAGTCGATACAGGACAAATCGCATCACACAAAGATATTATGCCAACCCTATACAATTTGGCTCTCTCCGATGCCAAATACCCCAATCTCGGACGTCACCTATTGGCACCGGTAGATCCGGCGTCGCCACATAATTTTGCTTATCACTCACATTATTTCGTGATGGATAACCTTATCTATAACCCTATTGCTGGCCAGCAAATAATGGGCAAGAAAGTATTACCCAATCTGGATATCACTGAGGAAGATTATTCAGCTACTGAAAAAAACAAACTGCGCGGCGCTCAGTATGCAGATGTACTCGATTGGATGACCAGATACCAACTCAGGCAACCAAGGTGACCGCGATCGTTTAGTGCCAGTGCTGGCTGATCCACTGTGCGGGCTTGAAACGTCGGTACCACTTGCCGCTAACACCAGCAATGGCCTCATGCGGGTCCGGCTTGCCATGGAATACCAGCACACGCATATCCGCAGGAATCAGCGTCTCGCGTGCGATAAAGAAAGAAAAGGGCTTAATGCAATGGCGCTTAAAACTTCGACACCAATGATCTGGCCAATAGACCAAGGCATTTTTTTGCATGAGTGCCGCGGAGAGATATTCCTGCTCGTTGCGATGGGTGTTTTTGATCTGTTCAAAAGAGCGCTCAAATTCAGCCAACACATCGGCATGAGCGCCCACTTCAAAACGATAGACTGAAGAATTGCCGGTGCCATCTTTTTTTATCCAGTCCTTAATGATCATCACTTCACCGGGGTAATCAAACAGCTCATCCAAACTGCCGGTGATAATAAGGTCGAGATCTAGGCACAACACCTTGCCTTTAAGGTCATAAAGTGTCTCGGCAAAAACCGCTAGCTTGTTCCATCCGCGCTCGGGCCCAGCGAGATCGACTGATAGTTCGGGCAGTGGAAATACTTCTACTTGGTCATGCAGTCCAGTCGCGTCCTCGGTTAGGCAAACAAAACGAAACTCTCTAGTTAGGTTGCGCGCAACCATGGAGTAGAGGGTATTCACGTATTCTGCTGCATATTTAGTACCCCACTTCATACACAGAACATTGACCACTTCGCTGGATACCGCCATTCACTCTTCTCCGAATAATGCTAAATTATTTTAAGCTAATGCTATTCAGCAACCGGTGCCAGCCAATGCGAGTATTTGTCCGATTTACCGCGCACCAAATCAAAATAGGCGGATTGCAAGGCGGTAGCAACTGGACCGCGTTTACCCGAGCCAATAATACGACTATCATATTCACGGATTGGCACCACCTCTGCCGCTGTGCCAGTGAAAAAAGCCTCATCGGAGATATACACTTCATCACGAGAAATACGCTTCTCGCACACCTCAATACCTTGATCAGCGGCCAGTTTGAAAATGGTATCTCTAGTAATGCCATCTAAGCAGGAGGTTAGGTCCGGCGTGTAAATAACGCCGTTGCGCACAATAAAGAAATTCTCCGCACTGCCCTCTGCGACATAGCCCTCGGGGTCGAGCATAATCGCTTCGTCGCAACCGGAGTCCAATGCCTCGCGCAATGCCAACATTGAATTAATATAGTTACCGCTGGCCTTGGCTTTTACCATGGTGATATTGACATGGTGTCTGGTGTAGGACGAAGTGCGTACCTTGAGTCCCGTTTCCAACGTTTCTGGCGACATATAGGACGGCCAGTCCCATGCGGCGATACCGACATGAACCTTAAGGCCCTCTGCGCGCAGGCCCATACCTTCAGAACCCAAAAATACCAGCGGACGGATATAAGCAGCATCCAATTTATTAGCACGAATAACTTGGCGATGCGCAGCACAGATTTCGTCCTGAGTATAGGGAACCTCGAGATGCAAAATCTTGGCTGAGTTAAACAGGCGTTTGATATGATCTTCTAGCCGGAATATACAGGTGCCATTTTTCGCTGTCTCATAGGCGCGAATGCCTTCGAAAACACCAGTGCCATAATGCAGTGAGGACGTCAGGAAATGCGTCTGCGCATCCCGCCAGTCAACCATCTCACCATCCATCCAAATAAAACCATCGCGGTCCGAAAACGACATCGACCTTATCCCCTCTGTATTAACTATTATCAAATACGGTCTGCCACTGGTTAATCACGTTATTGCGGCAGTCTAAAAATTCCGATGCGGGTACTTTTGCCGGTTGATTTTGCAATTGCAACCGATGCCCTGCGGAACGGTAAATCTTGTAGGCGTCTATTAACTGTTGTGATTGTTGCTCCGTCAGAAAACCCTCCTGGGCCAACATCTCCAGTATACGGATGGTATCAGTCCATTGGGCTATTGAGGGCTTATCACAAGACCAAGCCAAGACCGCGAATTGAACCATAAATTCAATATCGACGATACCTCCACTGTCCTGCTTAAGGGCGAATTTGCCATCTTTATGATCTTGACCTAGGTGTTTGCGCATTTTTTCACGCATTTCTTGCACTTCTGTAGCTAAAACACGTAAGTCTCTTGGGTGCTGTAACGTATTTTTACGCACCACTTCAAACGATTGCGCCAGGCTACTATCGCCGGCCACCGCTCTGGCGCGCACCAGCGCCTGATGCTCCCAGGTCCAAGCTTGAGATTGCTGATATTTTTCAAAGGCCGCTAAACTTGAAACCAGAAGACCAGAATTGCCCGATGGTCTCAGGCGCATATCAATTTCATACGCCATACCCGATGCTGTTGCCGTCGACAGCAAATGAATAATTCGCTGGCCCAGCCGAATAAAAAAAGTACTCGCATCAATACTTCGCGGACCCTCTGTCACCTGATTGGGCAAGGCATTGTGCAGAAAAACCAGATCTAGGTCTGATTTATAACCCATTTCCAAGCCGCCCATTTTGCCATAGGCAACGACGACAAACCCCGGTGTCTGTGCAGCCGAGGCCTGATTACTTGGCGGCACACCATAGGTGGCCTGCAATTGATCCCAAGCGACATGTGTCACATGCTCAACGACTACCTCGGCAATCCAAGTAAGGTAATCACTCACCTGCATTAATGGCAGTGCGCCAGTCACTTCACAAGCCGCTGCACGCAGCGTAAAAGAGCGGCAGAAATAGCGGATAACCTCCATTTGCTGCTCCATATCATCACTACTCACACGCATGGTCTGTTGTCGCAACTGATCCCGTAGAAACGGTTTTTCTGGTGCGGTATACAATGTCCGTGGATCCAACAACTCATCTAGCAGTGCTGGATAGGCGGCCAACTCACTGGCAATCCAGCTGCTGCGCTCACAGAGTAAACAGAGTTGCTCAAGCGCCTGAGTATTTTCCACTAACAGAGCAAGGTAAGCGCTGCGGCGCAGTATCTCCTGCAGTAATGTCAGTACTCGCGACAATGTATCTTCACCACAGCTGGCACAGATCTGTAAGACTCTAGGCATCAACTTATTCAGCCTTGTGCGCGGCAAATCACCGAGCACCTGCAGCGCTTTTGACTGATAGAAGCTCATCAATCGATCCACATGTTGCTGAGCTTGGCTATAACCAAGTTGGTTAAGGTATTGATGGATATGTTCAGGATCTGGGTTATGTAGCCATTCTATGGCCGTATCATCACTCGAATCCGCTGCATCATCTGTTTTAGCAGCATTAATAATCGCAGCAAAACTGTGACTGACCAACTGGCGATGGTGGTGTAAATGGGCATAAAACTTCTCATAGTCGGTGTAGCCCATTAGTCGAGTCAGCCGCGCTTGACCGAGCTTATCCGCTGGTAGCTGTTGCGTTTGCTTATCGGCTATCCCCTGCAATGCATGTTCCGTATTACGCAAAAACTCATAGGCTTCACAGAGGTTTTGCTGCTCGGTAAGCTCCATCAACCCCTCTTCGACCAATACCTCTAATGCCCGATGCAGCGACTGGGTTTGTAATGTGTGGTTTTTGCCGCCTCGAATCAATTGGAAGGTCTGAGCGATAAATTCAACTTCGCGAATACCTCCCGAGCCTAATTTAATATTGTCCTGCATACCCTTGCGAGTCACCTCGCGAACAATACTACGTTTTAAATCTCGAAGAGCGTCAATGGAGCCATAATCCAAATACTTGCGGTAAACAAATGGCTTAAGTATCTGCACCAATTCCTCGGCCGCCACAGTATCGCCAGCAACCACGCGCGCCTTAATCATTGCGTAGCGTTCCCAGTCACGGCCCTGCGTCAATAGATATTCCTCCAGAGCAGCAAAATTCATCACCAAGCCACCGCTCTGGCCATAGGGGCGCAAGCGCATATCAACACGAAAGACGAAACCGTCGGCGCTGTGTTTATCCAATACGCCAATGAGCTTTTGCCCCAATCGGGTAAAAAACTCCTGATTGGTCACGCTTCTGGCAGTACCGGTGGTCTGCCCTGTATCTGGATAGATAAAAATCAGGTCGATATCGGAGGAAATATTGAGTTCATAGGCACCCATTTTGCCCATGGCGATCACCAGCAATTGCTGTTCTTTACCAGAGGCATTCACAGGGCTACCCAGTTCACTGACAGTAAGCGCATGTAAGCGCGCTAGCGCTGCATTGATGCAGGCTTCCGCTAATAGCGTGGTATCTCGAGTAGTTTCGAGCATCGGGGCGCGACGCGTAAAATCACGCCACACAATACGGAGCATTTCCCGACGTCGAAAATGGCGCAACTGCACTATCAGTTGTTGCTCCGAACAGTCATTATCCAGTTGAGACGCTAATGCTTGACGATAGTCATTGGCGTCATAGCGACGCAATAAATCACCGCAATCAACTAACTGTTTAAACGCTGTCGGGTCCATTGCCGCCTGAGTCGCGACAAAGTCACTGGTACCCCATAGCAACTTTAACTCGGCAGCAAACTGAGGGTCTTGTAATTGCTGCTGCAACCAAGCTGGGTCAGGGTCAACTTGCTTAAAATGGTCAAGATGACATCGATAGGCCTCGTCCAATAGTGCTGTTTGCTCTGTTGCCATCGTTAACTCAGAAGTAAAGTTAGTACCAAGTGACGCAATATCACCGCTAACAGGATAAATTGTCTATCGGGCAATTAGGCTGAATTAGCCGCTTTCGTTAATATTCTAAACAAACATGGCACGAGTAGATACTGGCTACTGGATAATGGCAGAGCAATCCGCTCAACCAGAAATAGGCAAAGGTTATTCATACAGGCTTGACCCTGTCACTCTATCAATAATGATAATCACTGATGTAGGGTCGGAGAAACTATCTGTGGCCAGGCAATCTACAGGGCTGTTTGTAGCGCAACGCGTGGTATAATCACCGCATGAATAAGCACAGTTACGTAGAGTTCTTTCGTCAGACCTCGCCCTACATTCACGCTCACCGAGGCAAGACCTTTGTTATCGCCCTTGAGGGTGATGCGGTGTTGCAGGGTAATTTCCATAGTACCATTCACGATATTGCGCTCCTGCAGAGCCTAGGTATTCGAGTGGTTTTGGTACATGGTGCTCGCCCGCAAATCGATAAACGCCTGGACCTATCGGGACTCACCTCAGAATTCCATGACGGTATGCGCATTACCAGTGCCGAGAGCATGCTCTGTGTTAAAGAGGCTGTGGGCAGTACAAGATTACAGATCGAATCAGAACTCAGTATGGGCCTGCCCAACTCCCCTATGCACGGCGCGAAAATTCGTGTACTCGGTGGCAATTTTATTACCGCTAAACCGGTGGGTATACGCGATGGCGTTGACTTCCAGCGCACCGGGGAGATACGCCGTATCGACGCCTCAGCACTTGAACATCAACTTATTGATGGCGCTATGATACTGCTCTCGCCATTGGGTTTTTCGCCCACCGGCGAAACCTTTAATCTCAGCTATCAAGAGGTGGCCGCACAGACGGCTATTGCCCTTAATGCCGAAAAACTTATTTTTGTCAGCCGCGCTGAGGGAATCTTTGATGACGCTGATTTACTGCACAACTTATCACTCGCTGAGCTTGAACAGCTAGTGCCAACGTCACCGCTGCCTCAGCAACAGCTGTTAAATATGGCTGCGCAAGCCTGTCGTCATGGCGTTGACAGAGTGCATGTAGTCGGCTGTGAGGTCGATGGTGGCTTACTGTCAGAACTGTTCACTCGCGATGGTAGCGGCACGCTATTAATGAAGAATCATTCTGAGGTCATCAGACCGGCAACCATCGATGATGTCGGTGGCATTCTCGACCTTATCGGGCCATTGGAACAACAGGCAGTGCTGGTGAAACGCTCGCGAGAGCTTTTAGAAACCGAGATTTCGCGCTTTATGCTGGTTGTTCATCCCGAAGGATTACTGCTGGGTTGCGCAGCGCTTTATCCAACCTCGGAGCAAGGCGTTGGCGAACTGGCCTGTGTCGCCACTCATGCAGAATTTCACGGTCAGGGTATTGCTTCGAGACTATTTGAGGCCATCGTCGCAGATGCGCAGCAGCAGGGATTAAACAAGCTATTTGTGTTGACTACGCAGACTGCACATTGGTTTGTTGAGAAAGGCTTTACCGAGGCCGGCCTCGATGATCTGCCATTACAGAAACAGTCACTTTATAATTATCAACGCAATTCCAGAATATTTAGCAGAGCGATCTAAGCCATGGCTCTGTTGCACAACTTGAGAATTTAACAAGGAAAATTTGATGCCTAAGTATCGCTCTCACACTACTACTCAGGGTCGCAATATGGCCGGCGCCCGCGCTTTATGGCGCGCTACCGGCATGAAGGATGATGACTTTAACAAACCGATGATTGCCATTGCCAACTCCTATACGCAGTTTGTCCCTGGCCATGTGCACCTAAAAGATATGGGTGATCTGGTCGCGGCAGAGATCGCTAAAGCGGGTGGTATCGCTCGCGAGTTCCATACTATTGCCGTCGATGATGGTATTGCTATGGGCCACGACGGCATGCTCTATTCACTGCCTTCGCGAGATGTTATTGCCGACTCCGTGGAGTACATGGTCAATGCGCATTGTGCTGATGCGCTGGTCTGTATTTCTAACTGCGACAAAATCACTCCGGGCATGCTGATGGCAGCAATGCGCCTTAATATTCCGGTTATTTTTGTCTCCGGCGGGCCAATGGAAGCAGGCAAAACCAAACTAGCCGAACATAAACTCGACCTCGTTGATGCCATGGTTATCGCTGTCGATGATAGTGCCAGTGATGAGAAAGTCGCCGAATACGAGCGTTCTGCCTGTCCAACCTGTGGTTCTTGTTCTGGGATGTTTACCGCTAACTCGATGAACTGCCTGACCGAGGCACTTGGTTTATCCCTACCGGGCAATGGCACTGTGCTAGCAACCCATGCCGATCGCCGTGAGCTGTTCCAAGAGGCCGGTCGCACTATCGTTAAGATGGCGCGCCAGCATTATGAACAAGACGATTACTCCGTTCTACCTCGATCAATTGCCAATTTTAAAGCATTTGAAAATGCTATGACGCTGGATATCTGCATGGGCGGCTCAACCAATACTATTTTGCACCTCTTGGCTGCCGTGCAAGAAGCCGGTATCGACTTTGATATGGGCGATATTGATCGCCTCTCGCGCAAGGTACCCCAGCTGTGTAAAGTGGCCCCCAATACCCCTGAATACCATATTGAGGATGTCCATCGCGCCGGCGGTATTATGGGCATCATGGCAGAACTCAACCGCGCCGGCTTAATTCATGGCGATTTACCCACCGTGCACTCGCCAAGTATGCAAGAGGCGTTGGATAAATGGGATATTGTCAGCGGCCATGTCACGGATGAGGTAAAAACATTTTATAAAGCCGGCCCCGCTGGCATTCCCACGCAAACCGCTTTTAGTCAAAGCACCCGATGGCCCTCACTCGATGCCGATCGCGAAGGCGGCTGTATCCGCAATCTCGACAATGCCTTCAGTCTGGAAGGGGGGTTAGCGGTACTCACAGGTAACCTGGCACCGGATGGCTGTGTGGTTAAAACCTCCGGCGTCGATGAGTCTATTCATGTTTTTGAGGGACCCGCATTTATTACTGAAAGTCAGGATGAGGCGGTGGATTGCATCCTTAACGATAACGTTAAAGCCGGTGATGTAGTAATTGTTCGCTATGAGGGTCCTCGCGGTGGGCCGGGCATGCAGGAAATGCTCTATCCCACCAGCTATATCAAGTCAAAAAACCTCGGCAAGGCCTGTGCCCTAATTACCGATGGCCGTTTTTCTGGCGGCACATCGGGCTTATCCATTGGGCATGTTTCTCCTGAGGCTGGCGCCGGTGGCAATATTGGTTTGGTGCGCAAAGGCGATACTATTCGCATTGATATTCCTAATCGCAGTATCGATGTGTTGATTTCCGATGCCGAGTTAGAAGCTCGTCGTGCCGAACAGGACAAGTTGGGTTGGCAACCTGCACAGGAGCGACCACGCAAAGTGACCGCTTCATTAAAGGCCTATGCCAAACTCGCAACCAGTGCCGATAAAGGGGCGGTAAGAGATTTATCGCAGTTGTAGATAGCTGTTGTAGGTTGGTATCGATAATTGCCCGAAAATAGAATTGAGACGGGCATAAAAAAGCCCAGCATGAAAACTGGGCTTTTTTCGTTTGACGGTAAGCCTAGGCTTTACTGCAACTCGGTACCGTGGCACCTACATCACGTAACTTGCCTAAACGCGTCCCCTCAGCATCGGCATACTGAATCCACTGTTTAGGATAGCGTTTGCTTTTCTTATCTTTCGCTGCTTTTAATGACTTTTGGAAAGCCGAGATCGCGTCCTTATAACAATGCAGGTTAATCAGCGCATTACCCATCACCAGATAATTAGCGTCAGGGCGTTTAAC
>MDTG01444401.1_pt1 | contig 13247 bp, 15 predicted proteins | sample 811421 | NCBI WGS metagenome assembly MDTG01 (sample SAMN05326645, study PRJNA326480) | marine metagenome | isolation source: seawater | place: Pacific Ocean: South East | collected 2011
AATTTTAACTGTTACTTTTTCATCACTTACTACATTTACAATTCCGTTAACAATATTCTCCAGAAACATTGAATCAAATTTTAATGTGTTTTCATCAGTAATTTCTTGATTCAAACTATTGTTATCCAGAGTATCCCTATTCTGCGTACCCCTGTAGCCCTGACGTTTTGTTAACTCTAAAATTCCTTTTCTCAGTGCTTCATGTGCAATTGTTTGAAAATTTAGGTCCATTGCCAAATAAACTTTCAATCCACCCTGATATAGAACTTCCGAACCATATTTCTTGATAAGATAACGTCTTACATGTTCAACATAATATGAAGTAGCTTCCGTGGTTGAATCATGTACACGAATGAGGCTGATAGGTTTGACAACTGTATCCTGCAATTCCTGCTCGGATATAAAACCTTCTTCTCTCATTCTTCTTAAAACAAGATTTCGTCTTTGCTTCGCAAATTCTGGATTAATATGAGGTGCATAACGTGATGGAGCAGGGAGTATACCAACTAGCAGAGCACTTTCTGCAAGATTCAGTTCAGATGCATGTTTCCCAAAATAACCTTGAGCTGCAGCTTCAACACCTTCCCCGTTTCCTAAAAATACTTTATTGAGATAAAGCGAAAGTATTTCTTGCTTCGAAAACTGCATTTCCATACGGAAAGCAAGGAGCATTTCTTTAAGTTTTCTGACAATTTGCTTTTCTCTGCTCAACAAAAACAGCCTTGCTGTTTGCTGTGTAAGCGTGCTTGCACCTTGAACTATTCTTCCTGCTCTCAGATTTGCCATGAATGCTTTTGGGATTCTCAATGGATCTATTCCGAGATGAGAGAAAAATCTGGAATCTTCACCAGAAATTAAAGCCTGCACCAGATGAGGAGGAAATTGTTTATACGGAATCACAATTCTTCTTTGAATGAATAGTTCATAAATTTGATTCCCTTCGCGATCATACAGAACAGTAGGTAAAACGTCATTACGTTTATGGAGTTCATCTTCAAGATTTTGCGGCAACGTTTTACTTAGTTCATAAAGATAAACCCCAAGTGCTGTCCCAGAAACAATTCCAGTTATAATCATGAACCAAAATACTGCTTTGAAAAAACCCGCCAAAATTTTCATTACTTTCTTATCCCCATATATTCAATTTTTGTTAACCAAAATATTACAAATGTATATTTTTCACTTTCAAAAGAAATTATTAAATAAGATAATTTATTTATTTTGTGATTGATCATACGCTTTTTGCGCCAGCAATATTACCTCCTTACGTATCGCCTCAGAGAAGTCATTTACCTCAAATTTTTCCATTAAGTCCTCGAAACTACTTATCACAGATTCTTTCTTTATTTCCAATAATATATTTTTAAGCAGCAAAGCATCTTTTGAACAAAGATCTCCCAATGCTGACTTGTATTTCGTAACAGGTGTAGATCCTTGAAAAACATCCTCCGATGTATAAAATAATTTTGTAGTTTCACATTTACAACCACTCTCATGGGGCAAATCAGGTGGTGTTTTTTGCTTGAATTGACGGCCATAACGAGTACCATCACTTTCAAGGCAAGAGACTGGTGTGTCCCAATCTAAATACGTTTTAAGTTCAATTGCCTCAATTGTTGTTATAAATGGCTCTGATTCATCATTTTTTTTTGGTAATATTTGATTTTTTTTTGTCCAAAGCCAGTATATAAGGGCCACAGCTACCACTGCGATTAAAATTTTCAACATAAAACAGCAAAGAGAAAATACATTTTTAAAAGGGGGACAACTGAAGGAAACTAGCGAAACATTTTTATGGTAAGAGAAAGAAGCTGAACGTTCAAGATGAACATTTTCTTTGTAATAAGATGTCTAAGAGTAAAATTTGAAAATAATTATTAGTTTTTCTTTAGAGTAATTTGTCTATAAAAAATAATTTTTAACTTGGATCTAATATCAGTGACGACTTCAAAATTTCTGTTCCTTGCTATAAAGGAGAACTTGATAAATTAGTTATTGCTAACAATTCTAAACTTAAAATTATTTAATTAATGGATCAAAATATAAACTATAATTTTAAAATAAGAATCAAAGAAAAGTTCGATTATAATTTAAAAAATTATACACAACGGTCTGAAATGACTGTATAAATAAGATATAAATTTTCTTTTTTTAACTAATGTGAGAATTTATAAATAATCAAAAGATAATAAATACTTTAACTATCCGCCGAAACAGAACAAAAGATGGAACGGCCTTTAAAATTTATACTTGAAGACATTGTATTTGGACCATTGTTTCTATTAACGTTGTTGACATGTGCTCTCATTTTGATTTACAAGCACAGAAAAGATATAAAAATATCATTCCGCACTCTTTTAGGGTCTTGGGTTGTTCTTTTTCTTGGCAGCAACACACTATTTTTTCAGCTTGTTTCATATCCACTAAAATATTTGACTCCAGAAAGTACAAAATATCCAAGTGACGCGATTGTTGTAGCTTCTGCTGGCGTACACAAATCTGGAGCTCCAACACCAGGTTCAACTCTAAGAGCACATACGGCGGCAAAATTATATTTAGAAGGACTGGCTCCGCTTGTAATAATAACCGGTGGGGTTACTGAACCATATCTTCACCCTGTGAACATAAAAGGTATTGCAATCATTCTTCAAGGGATGGGAGTACCTTCGTATGATATTATTATTGAAAATCGATCTACTGACACATATAAAAATGGAATAGAAACCGCCAAAATACTTGAGCGATTAAAATTGAAAACTGTGCTTCTTGTATCACATGATTATCATTTATTCCGCCTTGTTTCTGTTTTTAAAAAACTAGGCATTGAGTCTTATGCATATGCAGCAAACCGGTCTTATCCAGTAACAGCAAACCCTTGGTGGCGTTACTTTGATTGGGCAAATTTTAATCGACTTCAGACCATAGTGCATGAATATTTAGGACTTCTTTCATATAAATACTCAAATAAAATCTGAATACTCACTGAATAAGAAATCCCTAATTGTTTGTTGAAAGTAATAGGTCACGCATATTTGATGCAACACATGTGGGGTGAAAATTTTTCTAAAACCTGATAAAATTCTCTTTTTTAGGATGAGGTATTGTTTTTGGAGAGATTATAAACCGCAAAATACTAGGGAAATCTCAGCTATAATTATTTAAAATATTTTAACCGTATTATACTGTAAATAACTTTCAAAATGCAGTTGAAACTTATTTTTTCTGAAGTTTGAGATACTTTCTTTGGTGAAATAATTTTTGCTGATTATAATCTGATTCAGATAAACGTCCAAGAGCATATTCATCCTCCAAATCAGACAATGCAGTGAGATGGGAATCCACCTGACTTGAATCCGTTTGATAATCTTCAGGAATTTTATATTTCTGGATTTTGTTGCTGTACAGTGGATACGAGATCACTCCCACCGACCCCAAGATAACAATTACAACAAATGTCCAAATCATGAAAGGTAGAAAAACTTTGTTTAAGTTTTTTTTAAAAAGATCAGATATTTTAATTATTATTTACTTAAGCAGTCTTTGTCTAACTTAAGTAATAATAATTTTGTTAATGTTTTTCTGAAGTTATTCAAATTTGTAGTGTTATTAAAATAAACTTACATTTTTTGGAAGGGATTCTTTAGACTAAGAGAAGATACAATTAAAAGAAATAACCGCTTCTTACCAGTTACTGTCATGCTTGCAGACAATTTTATTTTGACGTATGCGAAATTCTCCATCTTCAACAGGACGTCTATCCAAAATCCTGTTTTCATGCTCATTAAGCTCTATCCCAAAGCTACCGTCTTTTCTTAATACAATCTCTGTCCCTGGCTTTGCGTAAAATATCTCTATCCCCCTGTCAATATCATTATTTAGCATTATTTTTCCAGAGATTTCTGTTAGTTCTGTTTTTATAAGACTCACCGATCTATTTGTTCCTTCCCCTTTTGATTCAGAGTTTAATTTGTATTTTGATCCAATTTTATGAACCATTCGTCTACGAAATGCATTCATTGGTTCCAGTTGTAATTGAGTCTCTTCAGATTTAATGAATCGCACGACTGTATCATTAATCTCTGAAATTAGTTCCTCATCAGAACTGCTCAAATCCATATCATCAAATACTGTCATTTTTTAGATAACTTTGCAGATTTATAATCTAAAATAATTTTACTTGTAAAGGCGACAGGAATAAATGAGGTATGTCCGCCAAACTAGAATCATCAACTTTATGCGTCATAAGTTCTAGGGGTATCTGAAGATTCAGTTTCAGGTAGGATAGCTGCTTCCGGACTTTCTTTATTGGAACCTTCTTTTTCTTCAGAAACAGGATCTATAACTCGACTTGGGGACCGCTCAAGTGATATATTTAATACTTCTTCGGCTGAGTTCACTGAGATTATTTCAAGCCCATTTTGGATTTCTTCTGGAATTTCACTAAGATCTTTTCTATTTTTATATGGAATAATTACTGTAGAAATAATACCTCGTTTTGCAGCAAGAAGTTTTTCTTTTAATCCTCCGATTGGCAATACCTTGCCACGCAATGTTATTTCTCCAGTCATAGCAACTTCGTTTCTGACTGGGATACTTGTAAATGCACTGACTAAAGAAGTTGTTATTGTAACTCCGGCTGAGGGACCGTCTTTAGGAACCGCTCCTGCGGGTACGTGAATGTGAATATCAGTTTTTTCAAATACCGAAGAAAATATTCCCAGCTTGTTTGCATTCGTGCGCACATAACTCAATGCAGCCTGTGCAGATTCTTTCATGACATCCCCAAGCTTTCCCGTCAACTGCAACTTTCCTGTACCTTTCATTATATTTACTTCTGTTACAAGAAGTTCACCACCCGCTTGTGTCCATGCCAATCCGCATGTAGTACCAATTTCGTTTTGTTCTTCTGCTTTTACATGTTTGTAACGTGGGACTCCTAAGAACTTCTCTACACGATTTGATGTAACCACCACTTTACTGAGTTTTGTCTTCTTTACAAGTTGTGTTGCAACCTTTCGACATGTTTTTGCAATCTCCCTTTCCAGATTTCTAACTCCTGCTTCTCTGGTATAACTTCGAATAATCTCAAGAATAGCTTTTTGCTGAAACTGAATCTTTTTAATAGTGAGGCCATTTTCAACAACTTGTTTTGGAAGCAGATGTTGGCGTGCAATATGTTCTTTTTCTAACTCTGTGTATCCTGAAAGCATGATAACTTCCATTCGGTCTTTTAAGGCGGGTGGAATGTTTTGCGCAACATTCGCAGTGCAAAAAAACAGTACATCTGAAACATCAAATTCCACTTCTAAATAATGATCCATGAACGTATGGTTTTGTTCTGGATCAAGGACTTCAAGTAGGGCAGCTGCTGGATCTCCCATCACCCCATGTGTCATCTTGTCAATTTCATCAAAAAGCAACAATGGATTTTTATATTTAACTTTGCGAAGAGACTGAATAATTTTTCCAGGCATGGCACCAATGTAAGTCCTACGGTGTCCTCTGATTTCGGCTTCGTCTCTTACCCCTCCTAAGCTCACATGAGCAAATTTTCTTCCCAGTGCCTCTGAAACCGAGCGAGCAAGGGAAGTTTTTCCTACACCTGGCGGCCCAACTAGACAAATAATTGGTCCTTTCATTTTCCCAACTTGCTGTGCAACCGCTAGATACTCTATAATTCGTTCTTTTACTCTTTCCAAACCATAATGTTGTTCATCCAATACTTTTTCTGCTTTTTCCAAGTCTAGATTATCTTCAGTTTTTTCGTCCCATGGCATACTAAGCAACCAGTCAAGATAATTACGTACAACGTTTGCCTCAGAAGACATAGATGGCATCATTTTGAGTTTTTTCAATTCTTTTTCTGCCATTTCCTTTGCTTCAGGTGAAAGCTTTACCTCCTCAAGCTTTTTAGTATATTCTTCGATTTCTGCTTTGCCGTCTTCTCCGTGTCCCAACTCTTTTTGAATGGCCTTGACTTGTTCATTGAGGTAATACTCTTTTTGAGTTCTTCCAATCTGACCCTGAACTCTTTCCTTCAGTTTTCTTTCAACTTTTTTAAATTCTTTTTCCTCAAGCATTCGTCCATAGACTATTTCCAATCTTCTTTTTGGATCAGTATTTTCAAGCAAATCCTGTTTCTTTCTCAATTCCATATTTAATAGCGGGGCAATTCTGTCAGCTAGAATATGAGGTTCGTCTGATTCTACGGATAATTTTTCTATTCCCTCAGTACGTCGCTTAACATCCTTAAGGTAACGTTTGAACTCAGTACGGACATTTTTGCTGAGAGCAATCAATTCGGGTGCACTTGAAAAATTTTCAGAAATGGGCTCCACAACAGCAGCAAAATGGGGCTCTTCCATATGCGCCTCAATAAGCCTTCCTCTTGATTTTGCCTCAAACAACGCCTTTATTGTTCCATTGTGTAGTCTCATGATCTGCAATACTTGGCCTATAGTACCTACTCGAAAAAGGTCCTTTGTTTCAGGCTCTTCAACGAGTGGATCCTCTTGAGCAACAACAAAAATTTGCCTATCACCAGCAAGAGCTTTTTCAAGAGATGCTATTGAGAGCGTGCGCCCAATGAAAAATGGTGCAGTCATGTGGGGAAAAACCACAATATCTCTCATTGGCAACATTGGAAGAGCTAACTGTTTTGAGGCAACAGATTTATCTTCGATTTCTCCGGGCATAAAATACTTTGAATTTGATTAAGTGTTTTAGAAAATTATTATCAATATGCTAGATTAAAAAAATGAGAATTCTGCTTTTTTTATAATTTTTCATACATATTAATCATTGCAAGTTAAAGGTATTGATTAATTACTTTATCGGTGACTTTGCAAAAAATCAAGAAATCAAAGATTTGCATACCTTTCATATGATTTTTAAGTTAGGGAGGAAAAGATGAAGCTCTCATTTCTACACAGATCTTATCCTTTTTAAAGTAACTTCCAACCTCCTTAAATTCTATCCTGTGTTTTTTTTTGCCCACAACACTTCGCAGGTGATATTTACCATTAGTTTTTGCCGCTAATAAAGCATCTTCAAATGTCTCAGAACATGCTTGGCTAACTACTTTGACATCAAGCGCTCCACGATCTATTACTTTGTATTCAGGATCAAAATATGTCTGGAATTCCAGCTTAGATTTGGCACAGCCAATAATCAAAACTAAACTAAAAAGAACTGAAATAATTATACTGCGCATAAATTTTATCTAGTGAAGTCTTGACAACATTCTGCTCGTTCTACAAACTACCAGTTTAAGAATCCAAATTTATACAACAAAATTAATAAATTTTTGAAAAACCACTTACTAACATAATTGCAACCTTCATGCAGATTACACAATCTACAAAGTTATTTTCTCTAGCCCAGCAAAGACTCCCTGGTGGAGTAAACAGTCCAGTACGCGCTTTTAAGTCTGTGAATATGACTCCTTTGTTTATTGAAAGGGGACAAGGATCAAAACTTTTTGACAAGGATGGGAACGAATATATTGATTACGTCGGTTCTTGGGGACCAATGATTCTTGGTCACGCCAACCCAAAAATAATAAACAAACTTAAAGAAATTCTGGAAAATGGAACTTCTTTCGGTGCACCAACTGAAGGAGAAATTTTATTAGCTGAAATGATATGTGAGGCAGTAAATAGTGTTGAAATGATTCGCCTTGTAAATTCAGGTACAGAAGCAGCAATGGCTGTTTTGCGTTTGGCACGCGGTTACACTAAACGTGATAAAATAATAAAATTTGAGGGCTGTTATCATGGTAGCGTTGACCCTCTACTTGTAAAGGCTGGTTCTGGAGCAATGACATTAGGAATTCCAGACTCTCCGGGAGTACCGGTTTCTTTCGTCAAACATACACTTCAGGCAAAATTCAACGATCTGGAGTCTGTTATTGGTATTACAGAAGAAAACTCTCAGGAGATCGCTGCAATTATTCTTGAACCTGTTGCAGGAAATATGGGCATGATACCTCCTGAGCATGGTTTCCTGACTGGTCTTCGGAATTTATGCGACCGTGAAGGTATTTTACTTATATTTGATGAGGTTATGAGCGGTTTTCGTGTTGATTTTGGAGGAGCACAATCACTGTATGGTGTTGTTCCAGACTTAAGTATTTTTGGAAAAATTATTGGTGGCGGTTTGCCAGTGGGAGCATACGGTGGACGTCAGGACATTATGCTTCAAGTAGCACCTTCAGGACCAATATATCAGGCAGGAACATTATCTGGGAATCCAATAGCAGTTGCGGCGGGGTTGAAAACCTTGGAAATACTTAAAGAGCAGAATCCATACCCTGAGTTAGGCCAAAAGACAGCATGGCTTTGTGAAGAACTTAAAAAAGCAGCTGAAAATGCGGGAATTCAAATTCAGACACAATGTATAGGTGGTATGTTCGGGTATTTTTTTTCAGAAAATACAGTTAGTAATTTCCATGAAGCACTTAATTCTGACGTGGAAAAGTTTACTAAATTTTTCCAGAGTATGCTGAAGGAAGGAATTTATTTACCTCCATCAGCTTTTGAATCCCTTTTTATTTCAACTGCCCATTCTGAAGAAGACTTAGAAAAAACGGCTTCCGCATTCAGAAAAGCTTTGAAGGAATAACTTAGATTTTCGAGTACCTTAGAGTCAAAAATGATCTTAAAAAGTTAAAGATTATTTCCATTCTGTATGAGGTTTTTCATCCGGATGAGTAATTTCATTGATTCTCACTCCATAGCGGTCATTGACAACTACAACTTCCCCCCTTGCAATCAAACGGTCCCCTATTAAAACGTCAATCGTTGAGCCCACTATTTTTTCAAATTTAACAACGGTTCCTTGTTTCCAAAGCATAACATCATATAGAGAGACCTGTAAGCGAGCAATTTCAGCCTGCATCACTTGAGGTGCGTCTGCCAAAAAATCCAGGTTATGCTGCAAAGAGTTCTGCATTGAAGATTCAACACTCATATTTCCAATATCTCAAATAACTAAATTTAATAAGTTGACATGATATAATAATCATGCAATGATCTCGCGGTTAAGTTTGACTGTAAAATGATTGTACTTTAAAATATATACATAATAAATTTTTAAATAAGATGGAGCGTTAAAAATGTTTGGTTTAGGTGTTTGGGAACTTTTAATCGTTTTAGCTATAGTAGTAGTTCTATTCGGAGCAAAACGCTTGCCATTGATTGGCGAGGGACTTGGTGGAATGATAACCAATTTCAAAAAAGCTACGAAGAAAAATAAAGAAGAACAGGTTAAAATAGATGATGATTCTGCAGCAAACGCAGAACATAATAATGTAGTTAAAGAAGACTCCACTAAAGCCAGTAAAGAAAATATATAAAAAGAAGAATTTATTTGGGTTTTGGACGAATAACAAGGTTCATACTTACATCTAATTCTTTAAGTCTGGCAATTACTGGAACAATATACCCATATTTAACTTTTTCATCAGCTTCAACATCCACTAGCCAGGGCTTTTTCTTTCCACCGATCCATTGCGTTACCCTATCCTTAAGAACAATCTGGCTTTCTTCTTCAGCACTATCTCCAATACGCGTTTTCCCAATGTATAATATTCCAGATTTGTCTAAAACTAATTTAAGGGGTTCCTGAAAAGGCTTCATTACGTCCTTGTTATAACTGTCTTGAGGAAGATCTACTTGAATCACATGATTAACTATTGGTGCTGTAACCATAAATATGATTAAAAGCACCAAAAGTACATCAACGAAAGGCGTAACATTGATTTCACTTAGAGGTTCATTCTCTTCCCAGGATCCTCCCATGCACAATCCATTCAAATCGGTTAGTAAGTTCCATGCCAAAATTACGCATATTATTAGTTAAAACACGAGCCTGATTTCGAAAATAATTGTATCCCATAAGCGCAGGTATTGCAGCCAGCAAGCCCGCAGCAGTTGCAACCAGTGCCTCGGAAATCCCTGGAGCAACAGCAGCTAAACTAGTCACACCAGTTGTCCCTATGCTCTGAAAGGAGTTGATAATTCCAAGTACAGTTCCAAAAAGTCCCACAAATGGAGCAGCACTAGATATTGTTGCTAGAATATTCAATCTATTTTCAATGAAGGAGTATCTTTCATTTATAGTCTGCTCTATGACTCTCTGCAACTGAGTACTGAGGTGAGGAAGCATTGAGTTGCCTTCAGAAATATCGGGAGAAGATTTCTGAATTCTCTGAATCATTTTTGCTACTTCCTTGTAGGTTGCTGTGAACATGAATGAAAAAACAGAATAAGGATATTCTTCTGAAATATTTTTGATTTGATTGAGATTAGATTCGTTTAGGTAGAACCGGTAGAATTTCTGGTCCTGTTTGCGGATATTATAATACTGGAGGAACTTTATAATTATGACGGCCCAAGATAGGGCCGACATTATAGCCAAAATAAACAGTACCAGCTTCGCGATGAAACTTCCACCGAGTACCAGTCCGACTATGCTCGTTTCGCCTAGCCATTCGGTGAGCATGATTCAAGGCGTTATATAAGTTGCTGATGAACTACCAAAGTGTTTACAAGCGGGTAAACTCTACCCTGCGGTTTTGACGCCAAGAAGCTTCACTACTACCATAAGAAACCGGCCTCTCTTCACCAAAACTAACTATACTAAATTGCGAAGGACTTGCGCCGAGGCCGACAAGATAATCAAAGACCGCTTTTGCTCTTCGCTCTCCTAAAGCAAGATTATACTCGTTTGTACCCCTTTCATCGCAATGTCCTTCTAGTTGAATTTGGGCATCAGGATTTTGAGATATCCATTCATAATTTTTCTGGATTACTTCCTCAAATTCGGCAGATATTTCACTTTTGTCGTAGGCAAAATAAATCATACCCATTTCACTAAAGTCTGTATCTACCTCTTCAGGAGGCAAAATCATGATTTCTTCGGCTTTCGGTGGTTGAACGCTTTCATCCGCATCTTTTTCTTCAACAATAAGCTCTTCCTCTATCTTCTGCTCGATAGCTTGAGCTTCGGTCCTTTTCACGAATGCTGGTTCAGCAGGAGCACTTTTTGGTTGTTCTTCAACAGGTTGAGCCTCAGTCCTCTTTACAAATGCTGGTTCAGCTGTTGGTTCTGGCTCAGGCTCAGGCGCTGGTTCTGGTTCTGGTTCTGGTTCGTCATCCTTTGGTGCCGGTTCTGGTTCCGGTTCAGGCTCCGGTTCAGGCTCTGGCTCTGGCTCTGGCTCTGGCTCTGGATCTGGTGCTGGTGGTGCTTCTTCACAGTCGTCCCCAACACATGGAGGTGGCTCTGGCTCTGGATCTACTTGTTTGTCAGCACAGCTAGCTAATATAAAAGCCATGCTAGCTAAAATTATCAGAAAATATAATCTCTTCATCATATCACCTCATCCAAGTTGTATATTTATAGACAAGCATTTCTCAGTAAAAAAATGTGAGAAATTAATAATTTTTTTTAAATTTTTTAACTACTTGTATTTTGGTGCAAATCGAGTGCCTAATTACCTAAATGTTAAAAAACAGATTAACGACCGATTGCATAATAAATTGATTCACCGACACAGTCTATACGGGTAATATACAATAAACAATTCTTTTTTTTATATTGATGCGAAAATTCATTAATGAAAATTATTTTCATCCTATATAATTTTTTTTTTTAAATTCACTATTATTATTGAACATTGTGAATTTTTGAAATAATCTTGAGTACTTTAGGAGAAGTGTTAGAGTAAGCAAAAATTCTTGCTGCTTTTGATGTTAATCTAACTAATTAAATCAATATAGACAATTCCATGGAACTTGCCCTTTTTATTGGCATTTTCTTCTGTTTAACGCAATCTGCAATTTTTTCTGGACTTACTCTGGGTTTGTTTGGATTAAGTAGGCTAAAGCTTGAAATTGAAGTTGAGTCCGGGAATAAAGCCGCATTAAAGGTGCTGGAGCTGAGAAAAGACGCAAACTTGCTCCTAACAACTTTGCTTTGGGGGAATGTAAGCATTAATGTATTACTGACCCTTTTAACAGATTCAGTTTTAGCCGGACTCTGGGCTTTTTTCTTTTCATCCATATGTATAACCTTATTTGGTGAAATCCTACCACAAGCGTATTTTTCTCGAAATGCGCTTCGCATGGGAATAATTCTTTCGCCGGTAATTAGATTTTATAGATTCTTCCTTTATCCTGTAAGCAAACCTTCAGCTATTCTACTAGACAGATGGCTTGGTAAAGAAGGAGTACTTTACTTTAAAGAGGAAGATTTTAGGATAATGCTTCAAAAGCACATGGAATCTCGTGAATCAGACATAAGTCAGATTGAAGGTACAGGTGCAATTAATTTTTTGAGTATTGATGATTTACCTGTTGGGGAAGAAGGAGAGGTGGTTGATCCTGCAAGCATTATTCAACTGGAAACCGAATTTGACCTCCCTGTCTTTCCGGCATTTCAAAGGAATCCTGAAGACCCTTTTTTAAATCAGATTCAGAATTCAGGCAAAAAATGGGTAATATTGACTTCTCTGGACGGGAACCCAAGATTGGTGCTGAATGCTGACTTGTTCCTTAGAGATGCGCTATTTGGAGTTGAGCCATTTAGACCTTATTCCTACTGTCATCGCCCTATCGTAGTTTCAGATGAAGCAACTCCACTCGGGGAGGTTATCAACAAGTTGCGAGTACACCCAGAACATTCAGAAGACGACGTTATCGACAATGATCTAATTTTATGCTGGAACCATGAAAAAAAGATCATTACAGGAGCAGATCTGTTGGGACGATTATTACGTGGTATCGCAGGCAGGAGACCCCAATTTTTCACTCCAAAAGACAAATGAAATCCATAAAAAAATATTTGTTCTAGGTTAATAAATGATAAATGGCATTAAATTATTTTTTCAACATTTTATAAGAACTCTCTTATCGTGATTGATTGTAGATTTTTTTCAATAAAATGACCAAATTATGGTTTATTTTATGTTTTTTTCTGCCTTCAATCGCATTTTCTTTTGAATTCCCACCTGAGAGAACCGCAAGAGAAGCAGATAAAGAGCTTGGATGGATGGTTGCCCCACTTCCAGGTTGTGTGGAGGGAATAGGATGTGCTTTACCCATTGCAGGGCTCATCTCGAATTTTTATAAAAGCACAGACCTTGTTCTGATCAAAACTCTGGCAAAAGGGGATATTGAAGCGACCGTAGTTCAACTTCAGAAATTCCCCATTATTGATGAAAAGTTGTTCTTCAAAGTTTTATACTA
>MDTG01094926.1_pt1 | contig 13246 bp, 10 predicted proteins | sample 811421 | NCBI WGS metagenome assembly MDTG01 (sample SAMN05326645, study PRJNA326480) | marine metagenome | isolation source: seawater | place: Pacific Ocean: South East | collected 2011
GTCTTAAGACAAAGTACCATTGGCGCTGAAAGGCTTGACTGCCGAGTTCGGAATGGGATCGGGTATTACACTTTCGCAATAATTACCAGGCAAAACCTTCTACTAAAAATATTTGATGTTGTAAAGTTTAATTAACTTCTTTTCCTAGAGACTATTTGAGACTTAAATACACTAGATATTAGAATGTAAATTATTCCAACTATTAAACCAATCAAAGCTGCTTGTGGTAAAAATTTTTTATTATCTTTATATTCAAGTTCAGTTAAGAAAATATTTGTAGATGTAGCCAAAAATTCACCATTGTTCCCAAGAGGTGTTGATTCTAATTCCAACGAAATTCGTTCTTTAGTTTTATCTTGTTTTATTTTTCTCTTTTCTTTTTCTAATGCAAACAACCCACGCGTAAACACCTTTTTATCCACACGCTCCTTTAATATCTCTATTTCTTTTTCAATTGCCTCATAACCTCTTAAATAAAAAGGGGATTCAATATTAATATTTGATATTAATCTTTGATCACCTACTATTTGTGCTTCTATTGTATTTTTTGCGATTTTTAATGTCCTAGCAATTTTTGACTGTTCGGTTAGATAAGCTAATCTTTCATTAATTTCACGATCATAATCAGATATCACATTATTTATTTGAATTAACAAATCTTCAACCTTATATTTTTTTTTCTTTTCTAAAGAAATTAAAAAATATTTATATTCTTCTAATAGAGTTTGTTTTACAATTTTATTTGCTAATTCATTTGAATATTTCAAAACATCTATCCATTTTTCTCTATCATCATGTATAAAATTTATAGTATGATAAGAAACCTGTAAATTATCACTATCGATTTTGGGTTCTAAAATTTTTATTGATTTAGCTATTTTTATAATTGATTCATTATATTCTGCCTCGTCATTATATATACTAGGGTCAATTAAATTTGATCTACGTATTGCATCCTGAAATACTACTTTATCCCTAAGTATATTTATATATATATCTAAAAGTCTTAAGCTTGATATTTTAGTAATCTGAAAATTGGCATTTTCACTTTCACTTTCACTTTCACTTTCACTTGTAATTCTTAAACTTTCATTTCTGATCAATTCATTAAAAACAATATATTTGTTTATTTCTGAAATTTCTAAAGGTTTAATTTCAGTTATGGCAGTAAACTTATTGGTCTGGAATGAATTATAACTTATAAAAGTTAATAATGAAATAATTATTGCAATTACTATCTTCCATTTGCCATCCCAAAGTGTTTTTATTATTTCAATTAAATCAATCGATTCAGTTTCTTTTTGATAATTTTGTGGCATAAGAAAATAATTGTATTAATCTTAATTTTTATTTATATGAATATATCAAATTAAATCGTGAAAATCTATTTTTTACTTTTTTTAGAATAAATAGATTGAAGATAAAACCCAACAGGCAAGCTATAAACCACCATTAACCAGTTATGAAAAAAATTTCCATTAGTTGTTAGAGGCCATACTGTAATTAATATTCCAGCTAGTAAGCATACTTGATAATCTGTTAATACCCTTTTTTGTTTTAAAATTATAGACTTCAAATGTATTAAAGAAATATACAATACATAAAAAAAAGCCATAAATAAAAATATGGCACCTAAAATACCAGTTTCAGATAATAATTGTAAATAAAAGTTGTGAGGATGAGTTGAACAAGGTGATGAGCCAACTGCATATTTTTCATTTTTACATATTTCTCTAAACATTTTTGGGCCATGTCCTAATATTGGTTTATCTTCAAAAGCTTTATATGCTGTACGAAACATACTATCATGAACTTTTGTAAAAATGATTTGAGTTTGTGAACTTTTGAAACCCATATTATTAATCGGTGTTTTAATCATTCTTTGAGTTAAATTTGGTGAAAACAAACTTATTATAAAAACAATAATAATTCCTGTAATAAATGTTATTAATCTAAATTTTTGAAACTCTTTAATTAGGATTATAATAAATATTGTAGATAAATTTAAAAAAAAGAAAGATGATCTTTCTCCTGATAAATAAATCAAAACATCAACAGTAATAAATAATAGTCCTATAAAGTAGATTTCAAATTTCTTTTTTGATTTAATAATAAATAGCGCAAATAATAATGGAAATAACCTTGATAAGTAAGAGCCCATAATAAGTTCATCTCCAAAAAAAGAGGAGACTCTAATTCCTTCTATCTTAAATCCTAATATATTTTTTCCAGTAAAATATTGAAAATAACCATCAATAACTAAGATTGAAAAACACAAAATTAATGCATAATAAAAGTACAATAAAATACTTTTTTCTTTATCAATCAGATACCAAATTAAACAACTAAAAATCCCTATCCTAAAATAAAATAAAGAGCTTTTTATACTTAAAGAGATATTTTCTGACTCTAAACTACAAATTGTAGTAACTACGCAAAATAACAAAAATATAATAAAAGGTGTGTGATTGAGATATTTAAAATTATTATTATTAAATATAAAATACAAAAAACTCAAAGATGAAATGCTTAAAATTAAATCTGGAAAAAAAGGACCCCAAATTAAAAAGGGAATGATAGATGCTATTGTTAAATTAACTATTGTTGTTTTGGAAAATTTTAATCTAATCATTAACAACTGTAAATAAAATACTTTAATTAAGCGCTAGATATATTTATACTTAATTTTTATAACTCGCAATAAATACTTATAACTTTAGAATAAACTTATTTTCAAAAATTATTAAATTGTTTTAAGAAATAAAAAATGTAATTTTAGAATATAGCTCAATAAAATATTAAAATGATAAATAATCTATTAATTCATTCTTTGCTGAGTTTCTTTATATTAATTTTTGTTTCAAAAATTTCATATAAATTCAAACTACTGGATTTTCCAAATAAAAGAAAAATACACAATAAGCCTACGGCAAACACAGGTGGTTTAGCCTTAAGTCTAATATATGTTTTCTCAGTATTTTATTTTAATATTAGTAATGAAGAGTTAAACTTAATTCTTACAATTTCTTTTTTAATTTCGATTGTTGGTTTTGTTGACGACAAATATCATTTAAATGTAGGTGGTAAATTAAGCTTACAAGTTATTCCTATCATTTATTTAATTGTACTTGAGAATTTAAACCTAATTACAATTGGGGATTATAATTACTTTAAACTAGAATTAAATAGTTTTACGATTCCTTTTACATTGCTTGCCGTTTGTTTTTTAATAAACTCTTTTAATTACTTTGATGGCACTGATGGTACTCTAGGATTCACAGTAATAACAGTTCTAAGTATTTTGTTCTTTTTAAGTGAAAGTGAAAATTTTCAACTTTTTTTGATTGTACTAAATATACCTTTATGTTTTTTTTTAATTTTTAATTTTTCAGTATTAAAATTACCCAAATTATTTTTAGGTGATAGTGGCAGTCTGTTGCTAGGATTCATAATAGCATTCACTTTAATTTATATGGCAAATGAAAAAATAGCACATCCTATCTTACTTGCTTTTTCAATATCTATTTTTGCTTATGAATTTTTAACAATTAACTTAATTCGATTATTAAATAATCAAAATCTTTTTAAAGCAGGACAGGATCACTTACATCACTTTTTATTGGTAAAAACAAAATCAATTTTTTTTACTAATATTTTGATTTCATTGCTTAATATTATGTTTTTTATTATTGGTTATTTAAGTTTTTTATTAGTTGGCTCAATTCTAGCTTTAATTCTATTTGTAATTTTATTCTTTATTTTTTTCTATTTGAGAAATAAGTATTACAAAAAATTATAGTTGAATTTAATTATTCATATTAAATTTTTTTTCTTACTAAAATATTAAATCTAAAAAAAATTCAATATAATATCTTGAAGTTTTGATATATGGATTGATTTTGTGGGTGTTTCAAAATCTGAATTGGGTGAGCAAAAAACATATCCCTTTGTATCATGCATTCCATTTTTAATTGCAACAAATACTACTTCATTAAAAAAATTTAACTCTTTATTATTATTTACAATTATGCAATCTTCTCTGATAACCTCATGAGGATACGTTAAAGTTACAAATAAACTTTTGTCCCTCTCTTCAATTTCACTAAATACATTTGAATTATTCTTTTTTAACTTTATTTTACTCAATATATCTTTTGTTTCTGTCAAATCTTTTTTAGAGCTAAAAATGATCTCAAAATCTCTTGTCATTCTTGGTAAGACTTTAAAAAAATTTATTCCAATTTTTTTTAAAAATAATGAATGATTTTTTAAACGATAGTAAAATTTTGTCATATTATAAGGAACTTGTCTTAAACCTGTTGAAATTAAAATCTTTTTATCATTTGAAGATATTTTTAAATAATCTCCAATTATTTCATCATAAACTTCAAGCATTTCTTCAATTGGGTCTGATGATGGGTTTAAATACCACTTAGGGTTTTTTGGAAGATCTTTGATATGTTTAGTATTGTAAAAATAGTGATGCTGAATATGAGCTCCAGCATTAAAAAAAACTGAAGAAAAATTTGGAAAATTCTTTTTTAAAAAATATATATGCATCAAATGAATTAGGTAATCCAAAACAAGTGATTTTTTCCAGGGTTTAATCACTGAGGAAAAAATAAGCTTAATTAAATATACAGATCTTTTGAAGTGTAAAGTTTTAAAAATAATCTCTATTATAGTTAGTTTTGATGCAACTGATAATTTTCCCTTAGCATTATCATTTACTGATTGTTTTAACATTGTTGATATTCTTTTAGAAAAACTTAAATAATCTGAATGTGTATTTGTCCAAGGATCTGGTATAAAATATAAAGGTTTTTTTAACCTGTTTGCTGCATTCATCGGGGAAATTGCACCGACACTATTTCCCTTATCTTCAATTAATTCAAAAATTTGTTTTTCTTTTGGGTGATTAACTATATCACCTAGCCTAAATATTTTGTGTTGATCAAAATTTTTTCCAAGATAAACTGACACCCACTGGATCCAGGGTTCTAAGTTTTCATATTTTTCTTCAGCAAAAGTATTGAAATATTTAAAGTAGTTTTTAATAAACCTTAAATTCTTAAATTTACTTTTTTTTGAATTAAGCAAATATTTATCGACTAAATCAAAGTTTATTTCATTAAGTTGAATTAGTATAAGTTTTAACGACATTTTAAATAATAATTAAATATATTACAATAAAGTTAAAACGTCACTGGCAAATTTCTTCATAATATTTCTCCTAGAAAATTGTAAACAAAAGTCTTTTCGGTTAATTATTTTTGGCCCTTTAAGTAATTTTTGTAAACTAATCTTCATTGAATCAACATCACATGGATTGAATACTTCTGAACCCTTAATATGATTGCTAAAAAATTCTGCGGCATATCCAGAAATACCAGCAAGTATTGGTTTTCCTGTTGCTGCATATTCAAAAATTTTAGAAGGCAGAACTTTGCTAAAGGCTTTGTGGTCATTTAAATGAATAAATAAGATATCAGCATTTTGATATTCGTTAATTAAATCTTTTCGTGGCATAGGGTTTAAAAACTCAATATTCTGAGTGAATTGCAATAAATCTTGATCTATTAAAAATTTTTTAGCTGAGCCATCACCAATTATCTTAAATTTAATATTTTTTATTTCATTAATTGCTTTTGGTAAAATTTTATGTAATCCCTGACCACCTCCTATATTACCTGTGTATAAAATTAAAGGAACAGATCTGATTTGATTAGATGAAAAATTTTCAATTATGAACTCTTCATCGATTCCATTAGTATAAACTGATGGCGATATAGTGGGTGAAATTTTTTTTAAATGGTCTAGAAAACCAGGAGAGACAATATTAATTTTATCAGCAGAATTGAAAGTCCATTTTTCTAACTTACGAAAAATAGGCATAAACATTTTTAAATAACTTCTAAAAAGAATATCATCCATTGTATCTGTAAATAAATCACGGATATCAAGATAAAGTTTTGAACCTGTATTTTTTGCAATCCAAGCACTTAAACTTGCTGTCATTAAACGTGAGGAAGTTGAGACAACTATATTATATTTCTTTTTTGATACTAATTTTTTTACTTTTAAGCTAAAAGATATAAATGATCTAATTTGATCAATAATTCCATTTTTATGGATTGGTAAAATTATTCTTTTGATTGAAACATTTCTATAAATCTCATCTTTTTTAGCAAAAACACGAAATGAATGATATCTGTTAGGCATTGTTGTTATCACATCAATTTTAAGATTTGATGGTCCTTCCTCAATCAATGCATCAATAATTGATTTTGATCTTAAGGCTCCTGGTCCAATATCTGGTGGATAATTAGTGCTTAAAAAAAGAATACGCATTTAAGTTTATGAAAAAATTCCACAAAAATCTAAGGCTTCACATTTTTTTATTTGAATTTGAGCCTCAGGTTCTAAAAATTCTCTATGTTTTACCAAAATGCAAACTATTTCTGCAGAATTCATCGCTTCTGAAAATTTTAAAAAGGGAATTCTTTTATGTGAAAGAATGTTTGGTTCTACAACAGAAATATCGTACCCTTCATCAAACAGTGTTTCTGCTACTTCCAATGCTCTTGACTCTCTTAGATCATTTATATTTGGCTTAAATGTAACACCCAAACAAATAATTTTTGGTATCTTTCCTGTTTTTAAATTATAACTTTTTACAGTATCTTTTATTTTATTTATCACCCATTTAGTTTTGGCATCATTTACATCCCGAGCTTTACGTATCAAATTACTATTTTTTTTATCTTGAGAGACAATAAACCAAGGGTCTACTGCAATACAATGTCCTCCTACTCCTGTGCCGGGTTGCAATATGTTTACTCTGGGATGTTTGTTGGCTAATTTAATTAATTCCCAAACATTGATTTTTTGGTTATCACAAATCATTGATAATTCATTTGCAAACGCAATATTTAAATCTCGGAAGCTATTTTCGGTCAATTTACACATTTCAGCTGTTTTCGCATCAGTTTCAATAATTTCTCCAGATACAAACAATCTATAAAAGTTTCCTACTTGTTTTGCTGATAATGGTGTAAGTCCACCAACAACACGATCATTTTCAACTAATTCATTCATAATATTTCCAGGCAATACTCTTTCTGGACAATAGGCTATATAAACTCCCTCCAACTTTGTTCCACATTCAATTAATGTTTTTTTTACTTTTTCTGTTGTGCCAACAGGAGATGTTGACTCTAAGATTATCAAGTCTCCTGACTTAATAAATTTAGCAATACTAATAGTTGCTGAGATAATATAATCTATATTTGGTTTTGGGATTGTTCCATCTTTATGAAATGGTGTTGGTACACAAATAATATAAACATCACTAGGATGTATTTTATTCGAAGCTTTAAGCTTGCCTGTTGAAACAGATGATTTTACAATCTCAACTAGTTTTGGCTCAACAATATGAATTTTACCCTTATTTATAGTTGATACAATTTTATCATTTGTGTCAACACCAACTACAGAAAAACCTTTTTTTGCAAGAAGTGCAGCTGTTGGTAAACCTATATAACCTAGACCAATAACACAAATTTTTTTGTTTTTCATAATTTAAGTGATATCAATTAATCTTAAAACATCTACTATACGCTTACAAGCTAATCCGTCCCCATACGGATTATGTGCTCGAGACATAATTCGATAGTGTTTTTTATCATCAAGTAGACGTGATACTCCAGAAATAATACTTTGACTGCCTGAGCCAACTAATTTAACTGTACCTGCTTTAACCGCTTCAGGTCTTTCTGTAACTTCACGCATTACCAACACAGGTTTACCAAGGCTTGGTGCTTCCTCTTGTATTCCGCCGCTATCTGTTAGAACCAAATATGCATGTTTCAACAAATAAACAAATGTCTCATACTCTTGATGACAAATTAAATGTATATTTTTAAAATCACTTAAATGTTTGTATACAGATCTATTTACATTTGGGTTAAGATGAACAGGATATACAAAGTGTGTTTTTGGATACTTTAAAGCTAATTCTTTTATTGCAAAACAAATTTTTAAAAATATTTTGCCAAAGTTTTCTCTTCTGTGAGCAGTAATTAGAATAAAATTTTCTTTTTGCCAATTAAATGTTAAATTAGAATTTAAATTTTTTACTAAATTTTTTTTTTTATTACAATTTTTATCAATACGGTTCAAAACCCACTTTAAAGCATCAATTACCGTGTTACCAGTTACCTTTATTAATGATTTATCAACACCTTCTGATATTAAATTTTTTTGACTAAGTTTTGTTGGCGCAAAGTGCCATTTTGCAATCTTGCTTGTAATCTGTCTGTTAAATTCTTCTGGAAATGGTGCATTAAAATCATATGTCCTTAACCCAGCTTCTATATGACCTACTGTTATAGACTCATAAAATGCAGCCATTGCTGTTGCTAATGTAGTTGTGGTGTCTCCATGTACAAGAACTATGTCTGGACGATGTTCAATAAATACATTTCGCATTTTGGTTAAAATTATTGAGGTGAGATTAGATAAATTTTGATTTTTCTTCATTAAATTTAAATCAATATCTGGTTTTATTGAAAATATATTTAAAACTTGGTCTAACATCTCGCGATGCTGAGATGTTACACATACTTTTACTGAAAAATTTTCTGGTTCAGCTCTTAACGAGTGAACAAGAGGGGCTAATTTAATTGCCTCAGGACGCGTTCCAAAAACTAAAATGATTTTTTTTTTTATTCATTTGAATTAAACCATGAAATTTTAACACATGATCCATTGACACCTAATGATATTTTTAAATGATTTGATTGAATCTTTTTACCAAATTCAGGAGAATAATAACTTTTTTTAAGTTTAGCCTTTCCCTCTTTTATATCTATTTTAATTTCTCTATAATTATCAAATTTTATACTCCAAATATTATCTTTATCTTTAGAAAGATTTACTAAAGGATGAAAATGGAAATAAGCATTAGCATTTTTAAAAGGCCCTTCTATATAATCGTTTATAATTAATGAATTTTCAAAAAATTGCCATGTACGCCGATGGATCGGTTTTCCACAAAATCTCTCATAACCATTATGTGCACAACTTATGTTAATATTTTTTTCTAACTTTTTTATGGATAAATCAAATGGAAAAGCACGTCTAGCTACTCGAAAAATACTCCAAACTTCTGACGAATTTTCATTGTTTATTTCAATTGTATTATGTGCTTTGGTACTTCTTTCATAATGACGAATTGTACTATCTTTATATTCTGAGGTACCACTGTTAACTATAAATCTTTGATTAAATAAAGATAGTTCAAATGATAAAGTGTCTGCATGAGCATGGGCTGGAATATAATCAGGTCCGATTGGTGCAACATCTAATAAAGCTAAAGCATCTTTAGATTTTATTCTAATATAGCCACTATCTTGAAGATGGGTTATCTTAGCTAGTTTAAAAGAGTTTAAATTTAATCCTAATCGCTTAGCATATTTCCTTAATTCATTTAAAGATGGGGCAACACCAAAAGCAGAGTCATTAAAAAATGAAATTTCTCCATCCGGATGAGTCATTATCTCTAGCCATCTAAACATATTTTTTGAAGTTTTTACCCATTTACTAAGTTGATTTTTAGGAACATTTTTAGGATATACTTTAGCAATATTTATAAGATCTAATAAATCCTCTAAAAAAATTGCATGATACATTGGACTTCTTTCAAAATTTCCTCCATCATTTAAAATTTGTTCATTCAATTCTTGATTAATAATCTTTAATCCTTTTTCTAAAAAAATTTTAGCATCCTTACCTGAAAAAAATAATCCTGCAAAAACTAATGCTTTAGCATTAGTAAATAAATGATTTCCTAATAGGTGCCATTCGACCCGTTGATTTAACCACTGTGATTGTTTTATCAAACTTTGTAAAAAAATATCTGACAAGGTATTTCCTAAAAGATACCATTTGATCCAATTAACAATTCTTAGTGATGTGGGGTAAGGTTCCCAACCAACTCCTATACCTACAGGGTTCTGATTTATCCATAAATTTATTAATTTCTTGTGCCATACTTTGCGAGTTATGGCTCCTCTAGAATTTAAATCATCAAAATAATGTTGATTATAACGCCATAATTTAGTGATTTTTTTACTGGAATTATTCCATCCAATTTTTGAGAAATTATAAGATTTATTCAAAAATAAAAAAGTATTTTGATCAATTAAGCTATTTTTTTTTTCAATTGGTGAGAAAAAATTATTTGTTGAAACTCTTAAATTATATAAAGACTTATTGTTGATAATTGGTTTGGATAAATAAAACAAAAATCTATAGTAAATCTGCTTAAATTTTAAATTAATTAATGTATGAAAATAAAGAGAGATCAAATATTTATTGATTTGCTAATTTAATTGAAATTCTGCTAACTTCAAAAATTTCTTCAATAGGTATTGGACAAAAATTTTTATTAGAAATAGCATCAAGAAAAACTTTTGAACAAGCCTTGTTGCCTTTATCTTGTTGCCACAAATTCATCTTTTTAAATCCAGGCCAACTAAAACCTCTTAACTTTACGTAATTATCTAGCTGCAATATTCCACCCTCGGCAAATATTTCTATTCTTTCCTTTGAAAAAGATTTTGAACCATTAGAAAAGTAGTGGATAGTACCAATAGAACCATCTTCAAAGCCTAGTTGTATAGTTGCAATATCTTTTGTTAATATATTTGCAAATTTTATTTTATAATCATTTATAGTCTGGCCAACTAAAAATCTCATTAAATCTATAAAATGACATGCTTCACCAATAATACGACCGCCACCAACTTCTAAATCCTGTGTCCAATGATCACTTGAAATTGTGCCAGAATTTATAGTCATTACAATTGCCTTTGGACCAATTACGTTATTTAATAACTTCTTTATTTTTTGTACTTGTGGAGCAAACCGGCGATTAAAGCCAACCATTAAAACATTTGAAGGTGAATAATTATTCTCAATCTCAACTAATTCCTCTAATGTCAAACACAATGGTTTCTCAACAAATACATGTTTTTTAGCTTTTAGAGACTTTATTACAAATTTAGCATGATCGTTATGCCTAGTCGCAATAACAATAGCTTCTGTGTTATCATCTTCAAATAAACGATTACTATCTGTTGTTGTTTCATCAAATCCATACTTTCGTCCAGCATGAATACTACTAACTCCCTTATTAGAGACTACACTTCGTAAATCTGCTCCTGCTAATTTAAATGCTGGGATTAATTTTGAAGTTGCATAATTTCCTGAACCTAAAAAACTCACACCTACTTTTTTATCACTTTTAGTTTTTTTTATATCTTCATTTTTAAAAAGTGAAATCCTCCTCGATGCTTTATTTATCTCAACTCCAGGATAAGTGAGCAATATCCCTAATGAAGAATGAGATCCACTAATAAGTTCATACGCTTTTTTAGCTTCAGCTATATCAAACTTGTGAGATATAAGTGGTTTAACATCTAAAGCTCCTGTTTCCATCATATCCAATACAGCTTCAAAATTACGTTGTTCAGTCCAACGTACAAAACCTATTGGATAGTCTTGACCTTTATCTTCATAATTTGGATCATATCTTCCTGGTCCATAGGAAGCAGAAATTTGAAATGTTAATTCTTTTTTAAAAAAATCTTCTCTTGATAAATGTAGTCCAGTTGTACCAACCAAAACTATACGTCCACGTTTTCTACACATTTGAGCTGCTTGATGTACTGGTTCATTACTTTTTGTTGAGGCTGTAATTATTACAGCATCAACACCTCTACCTCGAGAAAAAATATTACTTTTTGTCAACGCATCATTTTCATCTGGGTCAAAAACTTCAGCTCCAAATTTTTTAGCGAGTAAGAGTTTATCTTGATCAAAATCTAAACCTAAAACTCTACAGCCGTTAGCTTTCAATATCTGTACTGTCATTAAACCAACTAAACCAAGACCTATAACCACAATACTTTCACCTAAAGTTGGTTTAGCTAAACGAATTCCTTGAAGAGCTACTGCACCGATTACTGTAAAAGATGCCTCTTCATCCGATAAAGCAGTTGGTACTTTGGCACAAAGATTAACCGGGACACTTACAACTTCTGCATGATTGCCATTAGAAACAACTCTATCACCTTTAAGAAAATTAGTTACACCACTACCTAGCTCACTTACAATACCAATATTACAATAACCTAATGGCAAAGGTTGATCTAATTTATTAAATACTGCATCCAATGTTGGTTTTAAACCATCTGTAGAAATTTTATCAAAAACCATTTTTACTTTATCAGGTTGCTGACTAGCTTTTTTAATCAATCCCGCTTTACCAAATTCAATTAACATTCTCTCCGTACCAGATGAAACTAAAGTTTTAGAAGTTTTAATTAATAATGAACCAGAGGAAACATTGGGTACAGGCACCTCAGCAACTTCTGTTATTCCAGTTTTTAAAGATTGAATAACTTGTTTCATATTACATATTTATCATTTTCTAATACGCTTATCATGCTTTACATAATAGAATGATTACATTTTTTTCTTTTCATTGAACAAAGCGATTTTTTCAATTTTAGAAGGGTAGTTGATAAGCACTGCCTTAAACTTACCCTTAAATACAAACATGCTACCTACTCCAACACCTATAATGCTAAACTCATCGATTAGTCTCATTATATCTTGTTTTGACCCACAGCCACCTAGAGCTGTCACGGGGATTGACACTTTTTTTTTTTACTAATCTTATTAAATCTAAATCATAACCATTCATTAAACCATCATTATCAATTGAATTCAGAACTATTTCACCTGCACCTCTCTTTTCTGCCTCTAGTATCCAAGAAATTAAGTCAATTTTATATTTTTTTTTACCATTTTGAATATAAATATCATAGTCTTTACTAAATTTTCTCCTTTTACAGTCAATACTAACTACTACACTTTGACTGCCAACTAAATCAGCTGCATCATTTATGATATCTGGGTTCATTAATGCAGATGAATTAATAGAAACTTTTTCAACTCCAAGTGATATAATTCTTTGAATTTCTTCAATAGAGGAAATTCCACCACCATAACATAATGGCATCCTGCATTCTGATGCCCAATTTTTAATAGACAATAAATCAGGTTTTTCATTATTTACTGTTGCATCAATATCTAGAATAATTAACTCATCTACCTCTTTTTCATTAAAAATCTTTACTGCGTTTAAAGGATCTCCAACATACTTAGGGTTTTCAAA
>MDTG01421881.1_pt1 | contig 13246 bp, 8 predicted proteins | sample 811421 | NCBI WGS metagenome assembly MDTG01 (sample SAMN05326645, study PRJNA326480) | marine metagenome | isolation source: seawater | place: Pacific Ocean: South East | collected 2011
CTTGTATCAATGCTTTACGTTTAATCACATCTCTTGATAATCAACTTGGCACCCCCTTTGCAATTCTCTAATTAGAAGAACTGTTTGCCGCTTTTTAAATTGTTAAAAAGCCAAGCATTACGAATTAGGAGGATGTATGGATCGCGCGTTATATATCGCCATGTCCGGTGCAAAACAAAATACCCTTGGGCAAACGGCCGAGGCTAATAATCTTGCCAATGTCAGTACCACAGGTTTTCGTCGTGACTTCGAGCACGCCCGCTCCATGCCGGTATTTGGTGATCATTACCCAACTCGTGCTTATGCCATGGAAGAACGTCCCGCCAGTGATTTTAATCCAGGCACCTTGGTGCATACCGGGCGTGATCTAGATATCGCCATTGATAATCAAGGCTGGATCGCCGTGCAGGATGCAAATGGTAACGAAGCCTATACCCGCCGTGGCGATTTAAACGTGGATCAGTTTGGCCGTCTGGTTAATGGTGAGGGTTTGCAGTTAATCGGTAATGCTGGGCCGCTGGTCATTCCGCCATATGAAAAATTAGAAATTGCCAGTGACGGCACCATCTCGATTCAGGCATTAGGGGATGACCCAGCGGTCATTGCCGATGTTGAACGATTAAAGCTGGTATTGCCGGATCAATCACAATTAGAAAAAGGTGAAGACGGCTTGTTTCGCATGCGCGGTCAACAACCCGGTGATATTCAACCATTGGACCCAACTGTCAAAGTAGAGTCCGGCCACCTTGAGCACAGTAATGTAAACGCTGTGCAATCGTTAACTCAAATTATGTCACTGCATCGGCAATATGAACTGCAAGTGAAGATGATGAAAACAGCCGATGAGAACGCACAAACCACACAACAAATTATGGAAATTCAATAGTTAATTAATAAGTGACATAAAACTCGTTATTCGTTTGAGTCACTTATAGGAGGTAAATATGCATTCAGCATTATGGGTCAGTAAAACCGGTTTAAATGCGCAAGATTATAATTTGACGACCATCTCAAATAACCTTGCCAACGTATCCACAACAGGCTTTAAAAAAGACCGAGCCGTATTTGAAGATTTAATTTATCAGATACAGCGTCAACCTGGTGCGCTATCCAGTCAGGACTCCCGACTACCATCAGGCTTACAGCTGGGTACCGGGGTAAAAGTAGCAGGTACACAAAAAATTCATACCACCGGCAGTTTGCAAGAAACCTCACAGCCGCTGGATATGGCTATTAACGGGCGAGGCTTTTTTCAAATTGCCATGCCCGACGGCACCATTGCTTACACGCGTGACGGCACATTTCATATGGATGCCGAAGGGCAAATCGTTAACGCGGTGGGTTATTTGCTTGAGCCGAATATTACCATTCCCGATCAAACCAATACGCTGACCATCAGCCGTGACGGCATCGTCAGTGTGACGCAGTTTGGAGAAACTGATCCGCAAGAAATTGGCCAAATTGATGTGGTGGATTTTATTAACCCCACGGGCTTACAAGCCATGGGCGGTAATCTATTTTTAGAAACCGCTTCCAGTGGTGCACCACAAGTGGGTGTGGCCAGTGAAGAAGGGTTTGGTTCTATCGAACAAGGTTTCTTGGAAAACTCCAATGTCAAAGTGGTCGAAGAGCTGGTGCAAATGATTACCGTACAGCGTGCCTATGAGATGAACTCAAAAGTGGTGAGCAGTGCCGATCAAATGCTGCAGTACTTAGCGCAGAATACGTAATGGGTGATTCGCGATGAAAATGGCGAACAAACAGCACAATGCACAGCGATACATAATCGAATGAGGTACACCATGAAACCGTTAAAAATCAGTTTGATTGCCATGGTGCTAACAGGATGCAGCACAGTATTACCGGTGGAAGAAAAACCCGATGATCCAAGGTTTGCGCCGGTGCCTGCGCAATCTTTGACCCCACCTGCTTCCACGGGCGGCTCCCTTTATCAACCTAATTATTCGTTGTCGCTTTACAGTGACCAGCGCGCCAAACGCATCGGCGATGTGATCACGGTGATGTTGCAAGAGCAAACCCAGGCCTCTAAATCCAATAGTGCGACTTTGCAAAAAGACAGTGAGATTGGTTTGGGCGATGTGAGTATCTTTAATCGCACGCCGTCTATTTTATCCGCCAGTGCCACTTCAGAACGGTCGTTTACGGGCTCAGGGGATGCGGATCAAAGTAATAGTTTGCAAGGTCAAATTACCGTCACCATTAGCGATATTTTACCCAATGGTGTGTTGGAAGTTCGTGGTGAAAAATGGTTGAGCTTAAACGAAGGGGACGAGTTTATTCGTGTACGTGGTTTGGTACGTCCTCAAGATATTGGTCCGGATAATACGGTCATGTCGAATAAATTAGCCGACGCACGTATCAGTTATGGCGGCACAGGCGAAGTGGCGAATGCCAGTAAACAAGGCTGGTTATCACGTATTTTCAACAGCCCTTGGTGGCCGCTCTAAGTGAGCCGTGTTTGAGAATACTTATGTCTAAGACGGCGAGTAATTTGCAGGTATATTAGGTTGTGACCGAGCATTGACAGCTTGGCACCCAGAGGTGGTTATGAAAATCAGCACAGTGAACATAATAAGTATCTGCTTGGCTTTGCTCGTGTCTGTGTCAAGTTATGCACAGCGAGTAAAGGATATTACGTCCGTGGCGGGCGTTCGCTCTAATCAAATGGTGGGTTATGGTTTAGTTGTAGGGCTAGATGGTACCGGTGATAAAGCGCCGTTTACCAATCAAACATTCATCAACATGATGAATGAGTTTGGCATCTCTATTCCTCCAGGCACGGACCCAAAACTTAAAAATATTGCTGCGGTTTCACTGACTGCCAGCCTGCCGCCTTTTGCCAAGCCCGGACAAAATATAGATGTAACCGTTTCCAGTATTGGTAACGCCAAAAGCTTACGTGGAGGCACATTATTATTTGCCCCTTTACGCGGTGCTGATGGGCAAATTTATGCCGTGGCTCAAGGGAACCTCGTGGTGGGTGGCTTTGGTGTCGATGGCGCAGATGGTTCAAGCATCACTGTAAATGTACCCAGTGTGGGTCGTATCCCAAACGGTGCCACGGTTGAACGGGCGGTGGCCAATGGTTTTTCCCGTGGAGATAGTCTTGTGTTGAATTTAAACGCGCCCGACTTCACAACTGCTAAACGGTTATCGGATCGTATTAATGGTTTATTAGGGCCAGAAACTGCCTATGCAGTGGACGCCACGTCGGTGCGAGTGAGTGCGCCTCGGGACCCAAGTCAACGGGTCTCGTTTTTATCCATGATTGAAAATCTTGATGTCACCCCAGGTGAGGCCACCGCTAAAGTGATTATAAACAGCCGAACCGGCACCATTGTCATTGGTAAACATGTGCGCATTGAGCCAGTTGCGGTGACCCATGGTAGCTTGACGGTGACCGTGAAAGAAGGGTTTGAAATTGATCAACCTGGTGCTTTGGCCAATGGCGAAACCGTGGTTGCACCGGCCACCGATATTACTGCGGATGAAGATAAAAACCCCATGTTTGTCTTTGCTCCAGGTGTGTCATTGGATGAAATTGTAAAAGCAGTGAATGAAGTGGGTGCAGCCCCTGGTGACTTGATGGCCATACTTGAAGCGCTCAAACAAGCCGGTGCACTGAATGCCGAATTGATCGTGATTTAATCGGTCGTTGCTTAAGGAACAAGCCGTGAAACAACCCAGCAGTAAACAGCAAGCACTGGATCACTTGATTAAACTTGAGCAGGACATCCAGCAATTGGCTCAGGCGCACAGTCTTGCCACGCTTGAACATAAATTAAAAATACGACAAAACGCACTTGAGTTCTTATTTGCTAATTTTATGACGCAAATCAATCAAGATGATTTGGCTTTGCTAAAAGACATACAGTCAAAAAGCCAAGCCATGTTGCAAGACATGCAAAACAACAAACAAGACAAGAGCGAACAGATTATTAAGTATAAAAACACCGGTAAACGCATTCGCTTGTATTCTGACATTGCCCAGCAAAAATAACTTGCCGCTTACGGCAAGTCTTGCCGCTTTTTTCTGAAAATAATAGTAAAAGTCCAACTAAATCAACCGTTTATGTTTTTGGCCTAAGGTTTGCTTTGTATAGGTTAATCAAACAGAAGACGTTGCTATGAACAATATCAGCAATACCTACAATTATAATGACCTCGCTTCGCTTAACGCCATTAGCAATATGGGTGAAGAGAAAGAGGCCGAAGCACTTAGACAAGTGGCCCATCAATTTGAGTCTATGTTTATCGGCATGATGCTAAAAAGCATGCGTGATGCCAATGCCACGTTTGAAGAAGACAACCCGCTTAATACCAATGAATCGAAATTTTATCGTCAAATGTTTGATGATCAATTAGCCTTATCCATGAGCCAAGGTGAAGGGATTGGTTTGGCGGATAGCATTTATCGCCAATTAAAAGATCAGTTTAATGTGCAAGAAGCCGATGGTGAAAAACCGGATCGTGAGCAGCCCATTCGAGATTTTTCTGGTGGTAAGAGTTTTTCAACGTTAAAACCGGACTTAGATCTTCCGCAATTTAATCAGCCTAATCAAGGCTACTCTGTTCCTGATTCGCTACCTAATGTGCAGTCGTTACAAGATGCCGCACCACGCATTACGCCCGTCAATGTGCCGCCATTGCGTTCACAATCATCAGGTAATGAAAACACATCGATGGATATAAAAGTTAACCCAACGAGTGAGCCGTTAGGGCCCATTAAAAAACAATCGGCATTTGAAACACCGCAAGAGTTTGTGGATATCTTATGGCCTGTGGCACAAAAAATAGGCGACGTCATGGGGGTAGACCCGAAGGCCATCGTGGCTCAAGCCGCGCTTGAAACTGGTTGGGGGAAACACATTATTCATCAAGGTGATGGTAAAAACAGTCATAATTTATTTGGCATTAAAGCGGATCATCGTTGGGACGGTGGGGTGGCGAACGTATCAACACTCGAGTATCGCCAAGGGGTGGCACAAAAAGAAGTCGCCCCGTTTCGTGTTTATGATTCGTATGAGCATAGCTTAAAAGACTACGCCAACTTTGTTAAAGAAAGTGACCGCTATCAAGAGGCCATCAAGAATGGCAAAAGCATCAAAGGTTATAGCGAAGGTTTACAACAAGGCGGTTATGCCACTGACCCACACTATGCAAAAAAAATTCAGCGCATTGCCGGTGGCGAATTACTTGCGCAAGCCATTGACCGTGCTGGTCGAGGTTAGCCATGTCTAACTTATTAAACATCGGTATATCCGGTTTACGGGTTCATCAAACGGCGTTGACAGTAACGGGTAATAATATTGCCAACGTGGATACCGAAGGCTATAGCCGACAAGACGTGACCATTAGTAATAATAACCCCCAGTTTCAAGGGGGCGTATGGTTGGGCAGTGGCGCCATGGTGCAGGACGTTCGCCGTATTTTTGATGAGTTCTTGGTGGGCCAATTACAAAAAGACACATCCACGTTTAATTTTTTTGAAACCCTATCGACCAATGCCTCGCAAATTGACAGTTTATTGGCTGACCCAGGCACCGGCGTTCAGCCGGGTATTGAGAATATGTTCGGTGCATTTCAAGCGGCCATTGATGATCCAAGTTCTTTACCAGCACGTCAAGTATTGATCAGTGAGTCGCAAGGATTGGTGGATCGTTTTAAATCTATCAATGATCGATTAACGGATACCAATGAAATATTAAACGGCCAATTAGGTGCCATTACCACGCAGATCACCACCCTTGGGGAATCCATTGCGGAACTAAACGTACAAATTCAATTTGCTACCGCCAGCGCCAATGGGAACTACCCCAATGATTTACTTGATAAGCGCGACCTTGCTATAAAAGAACTGGCGGAATTAGTCAGCGTCAATGTCGTGACTCAAGATGATAATGCCATTAACGTCTTTATTGGTAACGGGCAGCCATTGGTATTAGGTAAGGATTTCAACACGCTGACTACTCAGACCGGAGCAGATGATCCAACGCGAAATGCCATTGTGTTTGAACGTGATGGTGTGGTGCAAGATATTACGCGCGAAATTCAAGGGGGACAAATAGGCGGTATTTTAGAGTTTCGCAGTAGCGTTTTAGACCCAGTAACCAATCGCTTAGGGCGAATAGCCATTGCGCTGCAATTTAATATTAATGAGCAGCATGCACTGGGCATCGATATTAATGGTCAAGCTGGCGGGCTGTATTTTGAAGACATTAATGACCCCGATGTGGCGCAAAGTCGAGTTGTTGGGAATGCCGATAATGCCCCACCCAATGATCGTAAATTGGGTGCCTATATTACGGACCCAAATAAATTAACGGACAGTGAATACAAGGTCGAATTTATCGGCCCTAATGATTTTACGTTTAAAGTGACACGTGTCAGTGATGGTGAAATATTACTATCCAATGCGTTAAGTACAGAATTTCCAGAGAGCTTTGATATCGAAGGGTTTGACTTAACCTTTGAATCAGGCACCTACACCGAAGGAGATTCATTCTATGTTTTACCCACACGTACTGGTGCTGATGATATAGAGCTGGATATTGAATTACCGCAAGAGATTGCATTGGCTACGGCGGTCATGACCGACTATGACGTGGGTAATATCGGTGAGGCCGTGATCAGTTCTGGTGAAGTGTATGATACCAGTACCGATAGCTTTTCAGTGCCGGGTGAATTAACGCCACCGCTGATTATTCGTTTTACCAGTGATACCACCTACGATGTGTTAGATAACTCGGATCCGGCGAATCCGGTGCCTTTATTCCCATCTATTATGAACCAAACCTATGTTCCAGGTGTGGTGAATAACTTATTGCCAAAAGATGAAAGTAAAACCTCCATATCCAGTTTAGGTGGCTACTTGCCCCCTAGTCAGTTTTATCAATCAAACCTAGACCCAATTAAAACGCCGGGTAATGGTTTTTTTCCGGCTCGTTTAACCATCAGTGATCCAGACCCAATTACCGGAGGCATGAAAAGCCGAGGTATTTTAACCATACCCGCTGAAAGTTCAGCCAAAGAGACGGCAAGAATATTAAGTGACCAAAAAGGCATCAGTGCCACAGCAGTGACTAAACTGCAGTTATCGGATTTTAGAAGTGACCCTAATGATTTTCTGGATGCTCATTTATTTTTAAATGGCATTGAGCTAACCGATACCCTGTCAGAAAATCAGGTCAAGTATGCCTTAGATTACCCGCAAGACGTTCCGGACCCTGTAAACGCTAACTTTATTGCGGACCGTATTAATGCCAATTTCGATTTTCAAGATATGGGGATCACGGCAAAAAGTGATGGTGGCGTGGTCACTATTACTGCCATAAACGGCGAAGATTTATCACTAGAAATGCAAGGTGACCATGACGATTACATGACCGTATCTAATGGAACGGATACCTATTTAAAATCAACAGGAAATGCAGTTGCTAAACCCCTTTCAAAATTTGAAGGATATGACTTTAGTGAAGGCGGGCCTTACCAGTTTGAATTTGATGTACCTGGCCAAGGTAAATTTTCAATTGAATTGTCAGAGAACTACGCAACATCCGCAGACCTGCTAGCAGGCATTGAAAATGCAATTACCAGTACGCAATATTTCTACAACGGTGAAATTGATGTAGATATTGATGAAAAAGGCAACATCAATTTTCAAACAAAATTAGAAATGAGTCCTTACGCGACAAACGGCAGTGCCAAGTTGACCATGGGTGGACAGGTAAAAGTTGTATTAGATGAGGGAATTACCATTAGCTCACAGCCGCCTTTTAGTAATTTATTTGAAGCCGAGCCTGAGCAGTTACCCACCTATTTAGGTTATGACCTAACCATGGAGGGGAGACCAAAAGAGGGGGATCAGTTTTATGTGGATTTTAACGAAGATGCCGTGACCGATAACCGAAACGGAACCCTACTTGGTAATATTCAAAATGCAGAAATTGTCGAAGGCGATATGACCATCAGCGAGGCCTATGGTCGTATGGTAGAAGAAGTGGGTTCCATAACGGCGCGTGCACAAATTAATACCGATAGCTCAGAAGTATTATTGCAAAACACACAAGACAGCGTGAATGCCGTAAGTGGCGTTAACCTAGATGAAGAAGCTGCGCGTTTAATTCAATTTGAATTAGGTTACAACGCTTCTGCACAAGTGATCAGCGTGGCAAGGGATATCTTTGATACATTGATTGGTATTTTTAGGTAAGACGAAGTCATAACGAATTTAGATAGGAAATAATCGAGGTCATTATGCGTATCTCAACCATGCAGCAGTTCAATACAGGCTTACGTTCTATCTTAAATAATCAAGAAGGAACGCTTAATACTCAGCAGCAGATCTCCACGGGCCGTCGAGTATTAACCCCTTCCGATGATCCCATTGCGTCCACTCGGATCTTGCAGCTACAGCAAGATATTAGTTTGCGCGAGCAATACCAAAGTAATGTAGATGCAGCCAAAAACAGGCTTAATTTAGAAGAATCGATATTAGAAGGCGTGACTGAAAATATAACACGCATTAGAGAGCTCACCGTGAATGCCGGTAACGGTTCAATGACGCTTGAGGATCGAACCTACATTGCAGCGGAAATTGAGCAACGATTAGCAGCCCTTCAAGATTTAATGAATACCAAGGATTCGAGCAATACTTATATCTTCTCTGGCTTTAAGGGTGAGACTATCCCCTTTGAACAACGCCCAGGAGGCGGTGTTATTTATAAAGGCGATGATGGTGAGCGCAGCTTAAATATTAGCAATAGTACAACGGTACAAACTAATGATACGGGTAAAGCATTATTTGTGGATATATCCAGTGCTGAAAACACGTTTTATACCCGAGATAACGAGGCCAACATTGGCACAGGCTTTATTACCAACGGGTTTGTGAGCGATCAAGAGGCGTATGATGAATTTTATCCTGAAGATATGATCATCCGGTTCAACCCAGACGGGTTCATAACGCCGCCAGGGCCCAACTATAGTGTGGTCTCAAAATCGGATAATCGCCCCATTAATGGTTTAACAGGGCAAGGATATAAAGTAGGTGCCGAGCTAGTGGTTAATGGCGCCAATTTTAAAATCGCAGGGCAACCCGAACCCGGTGATAGCTTTTTGTTAAACAGCAGTGAAAAGCAGTCGGTGACCGACACTGTTTCAGGGCTGGTGGAAGGGCTGAGATCACTGGACGATAACCCTGAAGAAAGTGCGGCACTGGATAACCTGTTGGAAACAACCCTTAAAAACTTAGATTTTGCTCAAACCAGTGTGTCAGAGGTAAGGAGTGAAATAGGTGGCCGGTTAAATACCATCGATAATATCGACAACCTTCATCAAGATGTAGACCTAGTCAGCCAAGAAGTACTGAGTAATTTACAAGATGTGGATTTTGCCGAAGCGGTGAGTCGACTGTCTTTACAGAGTTTCTTATTAGAAGCCGCACAGCAAAGTTTTACGCAAATTAATCGTTTATCTTTGTTTAATACCTTATAGCTATAATACTAAAAGCCATTCTATACTAAACTTTCTGATATCCCTTACCCTCATTGTAAGTAGTTTATGCTTACGACTGAGGGGCTTTCGGATTGAGCGTTTACTTGTTAGTTGTAGAACTATCTGGTTTTAAAGTTCACATTAAAATAATAAAAAGATATATCAGCAAGCGTAAAGTAATCCTGAACATGGCCGTTAATATCCTTGAGTGAATAACAATCCCCTTTATTGAAGGGGTTAGGTTCAAAAAAGGAGAGCCATTATGCCTCAAATTATTAATACCAATATTGCGTCACTGAACGCACAACGTAACTTAAACAAATCTCAATCGGCTAACCAAACAGCGCTACAGCGTTTATCATCTGGTTTGCGTATTAATAGCGCAAAGGATGATGCAGCGGGTCTTGCTATTTCAACTCGTTTTAACTCTCAAATTCGAGGCTTAAATGTAGCGGTTCGTAACGCAGGTGATGGTATCTCTTTAGCCCAAACGGCAGAAGGTGCACTGGGTTCAATGTCTGATAACCTACAGCGTGTTCGAGAGCTAGCAGTACAGTCCGCGAACGCTACAAACTCTGATGTTGACCGCGAGGCACTCCAAGCAGAGGTTTCGCAGCTTCTTTCTGAGGTATCACGTACAGCAGAGGAAACGGACTTTAACGGTCGAAAGTTATTGGATGGTTCTTTCTCAGCTACCTTCCAGATTGGTGCTAATGCGGGCCAAACACTGGATATTTCCATTGCAGAATTAACAGCAGGTAAATTAGGTGCATCGAAAGACAGTGGTATCAGTGCACAAGGTAATAGTAACGCATTGGGTAATGGCGATCTAAGTATCAACGGCGTAGCGATTCAAGCGTCTCGTGCTGAAGATGATACTGCTTCAACTAATAATAGTGCGGCATCTGCTATTGCAAAAGTTGAAGCCATAAATCGTGCATACGATGAAACTGGTGTAAAAGCCCAAGTGACAGATAATGTCGCTTCTGGTTCTTCAATGTCTGCGTTAGCGGGCACCGGTACTATCTCAATCAACAACGTATCCATTGATATAACCACCACGTCTAATGCCACTCAGACTCGTGCTGGTGTAGTTGAAGCTATTAATGCCGCATCTGAGCAAACCGGCGTTATGGCGGTTAATTCTGAAACCGACGCAGGTGGTGTTAATTTAGTTGCGGCAGATGGCCGAAACATTCAAATATCATTTGATACAGCAAGTTTCACCAATCTAACGGCAGCTAATTTTGCTGAGGCAACCGGTTTAGCCGGTGGGCAAGAAGTTGTTTCAGGTACAGAATACTCTGCGACTTATGAGGGCGGTTATACTTTAATTGCTGACTCCGATGTGTCAGAAATTAAAATTGAAGGTGGCAATGGTACTGGTCGTGGGGACTTAGCGAATGCAGGTCTAACTGAAGGGACATATACACCTGGTCAAGCATCAATGGTCACCACTAAAGTATCTGATACTACTCAAGCAGAAGTAATGGGTGATACGGGTACTAATTACCAGACTTCTGCGCGCACTGATGCTGGCGGCGTTATCATTGCAGGTAATGCAAATGTTGCCAATAATTCTGCTGCTGCTCTGATCGGTATCACAACCGCGACAGAGGTGGTTATTGATATCGATGGCACGGCCACTCAATATACTTCGACTGCTACTGAGGGTGTTGCCCAGATTGCAACAGGTATTAATGCGTTAGGTGTAAATGTTACTGCTGCAGAGCAAATTTCTTTTGAGATTACCGGTTATGCTGCTGCTGCTGCCGGTGGTACCGTTACATTCACAGATGGCGCCGGTAATACAGGTGCAATTGCCTTACAAGCTGATGCTACTAACGATTATGATGGCGATGGTGCAGTAGATGCCCGAGATGAATTAGCGTACATCACAGATACGTTAAATGCTGCTACTTTTAGTGCGGGCTCTTCAACAATTAGTGCCAAAATCAATGATGCAGGTACCGCTGTTGAAGTAACTATACTTAACACTTCAAGTACATCTATGCAGGTTGCGACAGATGCAGCTACAACCACTTTAGCAACAAACTTTGGTGGGGTAGCAAGTCTGGCGGACACACCAACTTTCATGTCAGGTGAATTAAAGTTAACAAAGACTGACCCTACTGAATCTGTCAATGTATCAATAGCTGAACAAGGAGCTGCAGGTGGTGCTAACTTACTAGTGGCAGCTGGTAATGACAACTTTGATGTAGCAGGCGAAAACGCTCAAGGAGCAAGTGCACAAACAGCATTAACGGTAAGTGTTGACGGTGTCGATAAATCTCCAGCTGCTCTTGCATCAGATTCAACGGTTGCAGATATTGCTGCTAGTTTAAATGGCGTTGATGGGGTAAGTGCTTGGGAAGAAGTTAACTTTCGAGTTCAAAAAGAAGCGCTTGTTGGTGGGGATGATCTTAATGCCACTGTAGGTGATACGTTTAATATCGGTGGTGTAGCGGTAGCAATAACTGCAGACTCAGCCGATGCCGCCGCCGATTACTTACAAGCCCTTGCTGATGACATTAATGGTGCAGACTTCAGTGGCGTAGATATGCAAGTATCTGCGGTAGTTAAAAATGATGGCACTGCTGATTATCTAGATGTACAAGTGAACAACTTCAGTGGAAATGACGTAACTTTATCCACGGATGCTGAGTCTCGTCGCTTATCATTAGATATTACAAACGATGGTACCTTAGATGCCACTACCAGCTCTATTAGTGCATCAGCTGCTGCTAATGCTTCTGATGCAGGAGCACTTCAAGTTGCAGGGTCTTTGCAGTACGTATCAGATGATGGTTTAGATGTCAGTGTCACTATTTCGGACCCAACCGGCGGTGGCGAAATTATTGCCTCGGGCGGTGCGAGTGAGACAACTTCATTTACTGGGGTGAATGGCTTACAAGATGGTGATATGTCTATCAATGGCGTATCCATTGGTTCAGCTCAGGCGGCAGACGATACGGCTTCTGCAACGGTTTCTTCAGATGGCTTCAGAATACTCTCATCTGAGAAGTCGTTATCAGGCATTGCCATGGTAAATGCTATCAATGCAGTAAGTGAAGAGACGGGTGTAACCGCTAGCGTTAACTCTACTAAAGTGGTTGGTGGTGATGGCTCTACGCTTGAAGATGACATTAACTTGTCTACTGATTTTGAAACAGGCGATCAAGCGGGTCTTTATATAAATGGTGTGAACTTGGGCAGCGTGACGCTTCAAGGTGACTCTGCAGGTGTGATTGATTCAGATAGAGCAAAAGCAGATGCCATAAACTTGATTAACCAAAATAGTGGCAAAACAGGTGTGACTGCCATCGATAATGGTGTATCCATCTCTCTTGAAGCAGCCGATGGTCGAAATATCTCAATTGCAATTGATGATAGGTCGGGCTCTGAAAAATCAATCGGTGCTGTTTTTGGTTTAGATGCTGATACAGTTGAAGGGATTGGTGAATCAACCTTTGGCGATACGTCATCGATTGCGGCCAATGCAGTGAGTTCTGCTGAGTCTCGTACCTACGAGACAACCTATTCTACTATTCAGTTAGACTCTGCAAAAGAGATTAACATTGATATTGGCACGAAAGGATCTGAAGAACTTGCATCATTGGGTTTAACTGCAGGTACGTTTGGTGGTGGTGAAAGTGGTCAGTTCCTTGAAGATATTGATATCTCAACCTTTGAGGGTGCAACCGCTGCACTCACAGCAATCGACAACGCC
>MDTG01183251.1_pt1 | contig 13245 bp, 12 predicted proteins | sample 811421 | NCBI WGS metagenome assembly MDTG01 (sample SAMN05326645, study PRJNA326480) | marine metagenome | isolation source: seawater | place: Pacific Ocean: South East | collected 2011
ATAATATAATTATTCCAAATATTTTTTTCATTACTTTTACTTATTCGACATTGAAAACTGAATCAAGTCGATGTTTTTAGATTTAAATCCTGCTTCGCAGTAAGAGAGATAAAACTCCCACATTCTTTTAAAATAATCATCAAATCCAAGAGGTAAAATATTATCCCATGCATTGAAAAAATTCTTTTTCCAGGTAAAAAGTGTTTTTGCATAATCTTCCGAATAAAAATTTACTTGCTTTAATTGTAATTGATTTTTTTTTGACAGCATTTTAATTTGATCAAGTGAAGGTAAAAAACCTCCAGGAAAAATATATTTTTGTATAAAATCTTCATTGGCTTTATATCTTGGGAACAATTCATTCTTAATAGTTATTCCTTGTATAGCTGCGTGACCTTCGTTTTTAAGTGAGTTTTTAATTGTTTTAAAATATTGATCTAAATATTTATCACCGACTGCTTCTATCATTTCTATTGAGGCAATTTTATCATATTTATTTTTAAGATCTCTGTAATCCAAAAACATTACATTAACTTTATTATTCAGGCCGTTTTGAAAAATTCTCTTTTTTGAATAATCATATTGTTTTTTTGAAATTGTAATACAATCTATCATTACATCATATTTTTTTGCTAAAAATTCAGAAAAACCTCCCCAGCCACAACCAATTTCAAGGACTTTTTCTCCTGCTTTTACATCAAGCAAGTTAATAAGTTTTTGATATTTGTTTCTTTGTGCATTTTCTAAATTATCATCTTTGTTTTCAAATATTGCACTAGAATAAGTTAAAGTTTTATCAAGCCATTGTGAAAAAAACTCATTTCCAAGATCGTAATGTTGAGAAATATATCTTAAACTTTTTGCTTTAGTGTTGGAGGCAAAAATATTTTTTAAAAGATTTTTTACCTTTTGCAATTTTAAACTTCCCGAAAAAGAGTAAATAATATTTATATTTTTTGCAGTTAACTCAATTAAATTTGTTAAATTAGTAGAATAAAAATCTTTGTTAATATGTGACTCGCCTAGAGCAGAACTGCCTCCTAGTACAATATTTAAATAAAATTTGCGATTATTAACTTTAATATCTGCTTTTAAAGAATTCTCAAAGTCACCAAATTGATAAACTTTACCATCATAGTTTACTAATTTTAGATTGCCATTTTGAATGGATTTTAATTTATTTAAAACAAATTTCTCTGCTATCTTTGCTGGACTCATTTATTACTTTCAAAGCTTAAATTATTTTTAATTTTATTAAATCTTGATCTATATATCGCTCCTTTTTTCCACAAAAGAAATGCTTCAAAATGTATCGCGCTAATAATCTTTATTGTCATCAAAGGATATTTAAAAAAATTACTCACAAGTTGTTTTAAATTCAATTCTCTTCTTTCACCTGTTTGTGTTGCGGTTAATATTTTGCCTTTTTTGTCAGTTTGATTAATTGAGATGAATAATTTCTTATCTGGAGAAAATATCTTAAAATTATAATAAGTGTTCATATCCATAAATGGTGAAACGTAAAATTTTTTTTTACATTTTTGCTCTATTTTTTTTTTCCATTTGTTTTAAAAATATAAGTGTGCTGTTCGTTAAAAGTATTTTTCACCTCGTAAAAAATTGCTTCCAAAGATTCATTGTTATAGCAATAAAAAACACTTAAAGGATTGAAAACATATCCAAATATTCTTGGATAACAAAGAAGTTTTATCTTGTTCACATTCTTATGAATATTAAATTTTTTTAAATTCTTTAGGATCCAGCTTTTTAATGATTTGCCATCTCTTTGACCATGATCTTTGTTGTAAAAACTAAAAATATTAAATTTGTTAATAGAAAAAATTGGATTATTCTTATCTAAATTTTCTATTTCATCTAAGTCTATAAAAAGAGAGAAAGTTTTATATCTTAAATGATGCTTAACAGGTTTAAACCTAGTATGTAAAACTACTCCATTGTATATGCATGAATTCATTATATTTTAAAATCTTTAATTAAATTAATTGCTGATTTTAAACCATCTTCATGAAATCCGTAACCAAAATAAGCACCACAAAACCAAGTTCTTTTTTTTCCTTGAAGAGAATCTAGTTGATTTTGATATCTCAATGTTTCAGAGTTAAAATAAGGATGAGTAAAATTCAATTTTTTAATTACTTTACTTTTTTCAATTTCATAAAATGAATTTAATGTTAAAAAGTAATTGGTTTCACATTTTAAGTTTTGTAATTTATTCAACCAATATGTTACACAAGTTTTTTTGTCCCTAGTGATCGAGTTCCAACTAGACCAAGCTTCTTTTTTTTTGGGCATAAGTTCTTCATCGCTGTGTAAGACAGCAATATTCTTGATATATTTAAACTTACTTAGAATTTCTATTTCATGATCTGATGGATCTTCCAGTAGTTTTAAACTTTGATCTGCATGAGAAGCTAATATTACATAATCATAATCTAGATATTCATTATCAATTTTTACTCTTACATTATCTTCACTTCGTATAATTTTATTTACTTTATAATTTTTAAAAATTTCACCACTAATATTTGCAAGTACTTTTTTAACATAAGTTCTACTTCTATTAGTAACTGTGTACCATTGAGGTCTGTTTTTAAATTTAAATAAACCATGATTGATAAAAAATTTTAAAAAAAGCTCTAGTGGCATATCTTTTGCTTTAGAAAACGGCATAGACCAAATTGCAGCAACCATCGGTATTATGTGATATTCTACAAAATACCTAGATAATTTTGATTTTTCCAAATAATTACCTAATGTGACTTCCTTTAAATTACTTTTTAATAAAGATGGTGCTTTTTTATAGAAAGTTATTATTTCTTTAATCATTTTTAAAAAACTTGGGTTGAATAGGTTTAGCCTATTTGCAAAAATTGACTTTAAACCTTTGCCACCATATTCAATTCCTGTATCTTGCACAGAAACAGAAAATGACATGTCACTTTTTTCAAAAGGAATTTTTAGTTCTTTAAAAAAATTAATTAAATTAGGATATGTTAGTTCATTAAAAACAATAAAACCCAAGTCTACAGGAATAGTTTTGTTTATATCTTTAATATCATATGTATAAGAATGACCTCCAAAATGATCATTTTGCTCAAATAGATCTACTTTATATTTTTTTGAAAGATAAAATGCAGAAGATAAACCTGAAATCCCAGACCCGATTACCGCAATTTTCATTTTTTAAGCAGCTTCATCTTTGTATTCTTCCATAGAAGGGCATGAACATACAAGGTTTCGATCCCCATAAACATTATCTACCCTAGCAACTGGCGCCCAGTATTTGTAGTCTTTTAAATGTTGTTTTGGAAAGGCTGCTTCTTTTCTTGTGTATGAATGTTTCCAATCATCTTCAGATAATTCTAAATATGTATGAGGCGAATTAATGATAGGATTGTCCTCTTTATTAAATAAACCATTATCAATTTTATCTATTTCATCTTTAATATTTAATAAGGTGTCACAAAATCTATCTATTTCCTCTAGATTTTCACTTTCTGTTGGTTCAATCATTATAGTTCCTGAAACTGGCCATGACATTGTAGGTGCGTGATAACCATAATCAATTAGTCTTTTTGCTATATCTTCCTCTGTGATGCCCAATTTTTCTTTTATAGGCCTTAAATCAACAATGCACTCATGAGCAACATTATTATTTTTTCCTGTATATAAAATTTTAAATTTTTTTGATAATCTTTTTGCAATATAATTGGCATTTAAAATAGCAATTTGTGATGCTAGCTTTAAACCATGTGATCCCATCATCTTTATATACATCCACGATATTACTAATATACTAGCACTGCCCCACGGAGCAGCAGAAACTGGGCCCATGCCTTTGTCAGAGTTTAAATTTTTAACATATCGGTGAGTTGGTAAAAACTCCTTTAAATGTTTTGCGCAGGCTATAGGACCCATACCCGGACCTCCTCCACCATGAGGAATGCAAAATGTTTTGTGTAAATTTATATGACATACGTCTGGTCCAAATTTTCCAGGTTTTGCAATACCAACCAATGCATTTAAATTTGCACCATCCATGTAAACTTGGCCACCTTTAGAATGCACAATCTCACAAATTTCATTTATTTTCTCTTCGAAAACACCATGGGTTGAAGGGTAAGTTACCATTAAAGCAGCAAGGTCTTTTGAATATTTTTCTGATTTATTTTTTAAATCTTCTAAATCAATATTTCCGTTTTCATCACAGTTTATAACTACTACTTTCATGCCTGACATCTGAGCGCTTGCGGGATTAGTGCCGTGAGCAGAATTAGGGATTAAACAAATATTTCTATTAGATTCTTTATTGCTTTTATGAAAAGCCCTTATTGTCATTAAGCCAGCATATTCTCCTTGTGCGCCTGAATTTGGCTGCAAAGAGACAGCTTCGAATCCAGTAATTTCTTTAAGGTCTTTAATCAAATTTTCAAATAATATCTTGTAGCCTTTCATTTGATCTTCTGGGACATAAGGATGGGGCAAAGAAAACTCTTTCCAAGAAATAGGTATCATCTCTGCAGTGGAATTTAATTTCATTGTGCATGAGCCTAATGCAATCATAGATCTGTTTAAAGCAATATCGCTATCCTCTAATCTTTTTAAGTATCTCATCATTTCAGTTTCTGAATGATACTTATTAAATACTGGATGTGTTAAATAATTAGAAGTTCTTAATAAATTTTTAGGAAGATTATCAAGAGTAATATCCTTTGTATTCGCAACATCTTTGTTTACTCCAAATATCTTTAAAAGTAAGTTAACATGGTCAAGTCTTTTTGCTTCATCAAAAGCTATGGATAATGTTTTTTTATCTACTCTTCTAAGGTTAACTTTTTCAGATAAAGCTTTGTTAAATATTTCTTCAGTTTTATCTTTTGTTTTTACTGTAACAGTGTCAAAAAAATTATCAGTATACAGTTCGAAACCAGCTTTTTTAATATTGTCTGCAAACAATTTTGCTAGTTTGGATGTCCTGTTTGCAATTTCAAGAATTCCATTAGGTCCATGGTAAATTGCGTATGCAGCCGATACTATTGCGAGAAGGGCTTGTGCAGTGCAAATATTGCTTGTTGCTTTATCTCTTCTGATATGTTGCTCTCTGGTTTGTAACGACAACCTATAAGCTTTTTTACCAAATTTATCCACTGATACACCTATGATTCTTCCTGGCATAGATCTTTTAAACTCCTCTTTAGTGGCAAAAAAAGCTGCATGAGGACCTCCATATCCCATCGGAACTCCAAATCTTTGAGCGTTTCCTACTGCTATATCTGCCCCGAGTTCAGCTGGAGTTTTAATTCTCGCTAAAGATAGAAGATCGCAAACCACTATAGCTTTGCCACCTTTTTTATGAATTAAGCTTATTGACTCGCTAGGATCTTTTATCTTTCCATATGTATCAGGGTAAGCTATTACTCCACAAATAATCTCGTCTTTAATATTTTTAATATAATCTTCTTGGTTACCAACTAGAAGTTCAAGTCCAAAAGGCTCTGCTCTAGTTTTAATTAAATCTATAGTTTGTGGATTGCATGCGTCTGAAACATAAATTTTTTTAGAACTATTTTTGTTTATTCTTTGTGCTAAACCAACTGCTTCAGCAGCTGCAGTAGCTTCATCAAGCAAAGATGCATTAGCAATATCCATTCCAGTAAAATCAATTACCATCTGTTGAAAATTTAATAACATTTCTAATCTTCCTTGAGCAACTTCAGGCTGATAAGGCGTATAAGAAGTATACCATCCTGGATTTTCCAATATATTTCTCAGTACAACATGAGGAGTAAAGCAATTATAATATCCCATTCCAATAAAATTTCTAAACGGCTCATTTTTTTGAGCTATAAATTTAAGTTTTTTTAAAGCCTCACTTTCAGATAAAGAATTGTCAATTTTCAAATCTTCTTTTAATAAAATATTTTCAGGCACAGTATCTTTGATTAATTGATCCAAGGAGTTACTACCTAGATAGTCTAATATTTTTTTTTGATCCTTCTTTGAGGGACCAATGTGTCTATTTATAAATTCTTTTGTAGTATCGTCTATCATTTAATTTGGATTATCCTTGCAAAATTTTTCGTATTCATCTTTTGACATCAAAGAATCAATCTCTCCTTTATCTTTAATTTTTAATTTAAAAAACCAACTAGCTCCTTCTGGGTCTGCGTTAATACTGCTTGGGTCATCTACTATAGTTTTGTTTCCTTCGATAATCTCCCCAGAGATTGGTGAATAAACATCACTAGCTGCTTTAGTTGACTCAACAACAGCTGCTTGACCTTCTTTCTCTACAGATTTTCCTGCATCTGGTACTTCTGCAAAAACTATATCACCAAGTAATTCAGTAGCGTGTTTAGTAATACCAACTGTAGCGATATCACCTTCTAGTGAAACCCATTCATGTTTCTTAGAAAATTTTTTTTCACTCATTTTTTACCTCTTTTTTTATTTAACATAGCTTTTTTTATAAAATGGAAGCTCTGAAACTTTGCCTCCATATTTTTTTCCTCTTACTTCAAGCCTTATCGGTGTCCCAACTTTAGCAAAATTTGATTTTACATATCCCATTGCAACTGGTGCATTAACACTTGGTCCAAAAGTTCCACTTGTAACAAGGCCTATCTCGATATCATCAGTTGAAAAAATTTTTGCGTTTTCCCTAGCTATGACCTTGCCTTCTGGTTTAATGCCCACTCTAATTTTTTCACTTCCATTAGTTAATAGGTTTTTAATCTTATCCCATCCATTGAAACCGCCAACTTCTTTTCTTTTTTTTGCTATTGCCCACTTTAAATTCGCTTCCACTGGATTAATTTTTTCATTTAAATCATGTCCGTACAAACAAAGACCTGCTTCTAATCTTAATGTATCTCTAGCTCCTAAGCCTATTGGTTTGACTTCGTTTAAAATTAGAAAATCAATCAGCTTTTCAACTTTTTTATTTGGAATAGAAATTTCAAAACCATCTTCTCCTGTATAACCTGATCTTGTTATATACAATTTTTCACCTTCATAATTAAAATTGTTCCCAGTCATAAATTTTAAATTAGAAACACCAGGTACAAGTTTTTCTAATATTTCAACAGATTTAGGTCCTTGTAAAGCTATTAAAGATAAATCATTATTTAAAAGCTGCTTATGATTTTTTCCTAAAAATTGTGAGATTTGTTTAATGTCATTTTCCTTACATGCGGCGTTTAAAATTATACAAAAACCTTTTTCAGTCCTTGTAACAATTAAATCATCAATTATTCCTCCATCATTATTCAGTAAAAAAGAATATTTCGAATGATTAATATTTAAAGATTTTAAATCTGCTGGAATAATTTTTTCTAAAGCTTCAGTCAAAGTTTTGTCACCCTCTAAAAAAAATTGACCCATGTGGGATACATCAAAAAAACCTGCATATGTTCTAGTAGATATATGTTCTTTTACAATCCCATCTTTATACTGAATTGGCATTTCATAACCGGCAAAAGGAACAAACTTTGCTCCAAGATTTTTATGAACATTATATAAAGCTGTTTTCTGTGCTTGCATAATAACTCTTTTCATCCCTATCTGTCTGTTTACCTGAGAGATTTAATCCTTCGGTGAGGCCTAGGCCTTCTTTCCAGAGTTATTACGTTAACGGTCCTTTTGCCTGAGAGATTTTAGGGTATTTGCTCCTTCGGCGCTAAATAAATTAGTCTCTCCCGTTACAATTTGATTCTCTTCTAAATAAACCGAAAAGTCAATTATTTTTAAGCCTTAAATAATTTATTTTTATCTAAACTTTTTACAACCAATGCGAAAATTATAATTGCGCCCCCTATAAACACACTTAATGGTGGAACTTCATTAAGAAATATCCATACCCAAAGTGGCGCTAAAAGTGTTTCAGAAAGCATTAAGAGGCCAACTGTAACAGATCTTGTCGTTCTTGATCCGATCGTAATACATATAAATCCAAAAGTAAGTTGTGGCACTCCTAATAAAAATCCCATCAGAATATCATGATTAGAAAAGTTAAACGATTCGACCATAATTATTGAATAAACCCCGCTTAAGATTGATGCATACCAAACTGCAGGCACTAAATCTAAATTAGCATTTTTTCTAACTAGCATGACTAAAATTGAAAAGCTTATAGGAATGGTTAAAGCAATAAGGTTGCCGAACAAGGTGCCCGAAAATATGGAGTCACCAATCATTATAGTAATTCCTGACATTGCTAAAACGATTGAAACAAAGCTAATTAAAGATATCCTTTCTTTTAAATAAAAATATCCAAAAATTGCTAAAAACATTGTTTGGGTGCTGATAATAAAAACTACATTAGCAACTGTAGTATTCATCATGGCAAATACAAAGGATATAAAGCTAAATGACATCACGAAGCCTCCAATTAAACCTGGGATACCCGAATTTTTAATAATTTTTAAAGCATTTTTTTTGTAAGTTAGTAACAAAAATAAGGAAACACCAAAAAAAAAGAAAATTGTTCGCAGAAATAAAATATCCCAGGCGTTTGTAGTTTCAAAAGTTCTAACAATTAATCCTCCCCAGCTTAAACAAAAGCCCCCAAATAATAATAATAGGTAGCCTGGAATTTTATAAAGAAAGCTCATTATATTAAAATCTTCTTAGAATTTTACCAAAAAAATGATTTAAAGTAACTGATCTAAGTATCATTAATGTCATCAGAGAAAACCAAAGTCCATGATTTTTAAAATATTGCGTTGAATATATAGATATTATTACAAACATGATGACTGAAAAAATCATTGCATTTCTAATTTCTGTTGTTTGCGACGCGCCAATAAATATTCCATCCAATTGGTAACAAAAAGATGCTATTGGAGGAATCAAAATTACCCAGATCATATGCTTATATGCAATGTATCGTAAAAAGTCTACGTTTGTTAAAATATTAATTGTTTGTTTATAAAAAATTAAAAACATTATTGATATCACTAGTGCAGTAATAAAACTTAATTGGATCGAGTTTTTTACAACTAATAAAAAAGATTTTTTGTTTTTTCTTCCGATTGTAAATCCAATTGCTCCTTCAGTAGCAAATGCATAAGCATCCAAAAAAAAAGCACTTAGTAAAATAAATTGAAGTAATATTGCATTCACTGCTAGATAATCCTCACCTAGTTTAGCTCCTAAATAAGATATCCAAAAAAAAGAGAAGGTTAAAAAAATTGTTCTAATAAAAATATCAAAATTGATGGTCAATAATTTGAAAATTTTTGTTGGTACAAATAACCTTTGAAAATTAAAATTTATTTGAAATTTTTTTACTATGAAATAGTAAGTATAGATGCAAAATATAATCATAGTAATATAACTTGCTATTAAAGTGCCTAATACGACACCTAGTATCTTTAAATTAATTGATAATACTAAAAAAGAACTAAAAAAAATATTTAGAAATGATAAAACTATTATTAATAAACTAGATATATTTGTTTTTTGAATTCCTAAATAAAACCCAATCAATATATATATTGTTAATTCTGCGGGGGCTGAAAAAACTCTTACTGATACATATACATTAACTAAATCAATTGTCTCTTTTGACGTTGCAAAAAAATTATCGATTAAGCTTATGATCAAAGGTTTGATTAAAATGATTATTATTGATAATAAAATAGCAATAAATATATTTCTTAATAAAGTTTTAAGAATTTCTCTATAATCGCTCTTTCCATACAATTGGGACACAATACCAACTGTTCCCATTCGCAAAAAGCCACAGCTCCAAATAATCATCGTCATAACTGAAGTCGCAATACTTGTAGCGGCTAAATATTTAGCTTGACCTAAGTTACCCATAAGCCCAGTATCTACAATGCCAACAAAAGGTATTGCAAAATTAGAAAAAAAAATTGGAAAAGCTAAAAATAAAATTTTTTTTTTTGTAAAATTTGATGGGTTATTTCTATTGATCATTTTTAAAAATATAAATAATCATCTAAATACTAAATAAAAATTTATATTTTTCATTTATAGAAAGAACATCTAAGCCAACTAATCCTCCAATAATTAGTTGAATAGCAATAATTAAAATTGCGACTAGACCCACGTAACCAAGCCACTGATGTTTTTTAATATATTCTGCAAAATAACTTGCTAATGTCGCAATTAAAAATACAGAAAGCAGAAGTCCAGTTACCATTAAATAGTAGTTTCCTTTTGCTGCACCTACTACTCCTATAACATTGTCAAAACTAATAGCTATGTCTGCTACTAAAACTTTATAAACTCCACTAGAAAATGACTGTGTTTCACCTGATTTTAATTGAGGTGATCTTACTTTATTTTTTCCAAAAAAATCTTGTCTTAAATTATTAATTACCCATAAAAGTAAAACTCCTCCAAAAATCTTAATCCAATCAAATTCAAACATATAGTCGGCGCCAAATGCAAAAATAATTCTAAAAATGAAAGCCGCAGCCACACCTAAAGCTATTATTTTTCTTCTATTATCTTTTGCAAAATTTGCTGCTATTAAACCGATAATAATAGCATTATCTGCAGCCATCACTATGTCTATAAGAATAATTTGTAGGGAAATAATTAATTGTTCTAGCATTATTAAATTATCGATTATTTACCATTTTTTTTTCAAAATAACTAGTTAAGTCGTGCGTTCACTTTGGTTTTTGTTATTTTTTTGACTTCAAATAAAAAAAAACCCGCGTATTTAAACGCGGGTTTTTTCAAAAGTGTACTGAAATAACTTTAATTAAAAGCTATATCCGATTGCAGCTTTTACACCAGTAACGTCTAAATCAGCAGAAACTGTGTGCGAATTTCCAGAGCTTGAAGTAGCTGAATAACTGTCGTAGTCATACATAAAACCTTCAAGTTTGTAAAATCCACTGCCACCCATTGATCCTTTGTAACCAACACCTAATACCCATGCGTCTAAAGTTTTATCAGGGTATACACCACCATTAGTAGTGTTTGTTTGTACTACATCGATATCAACTTGAGCGTAACCAAGTTTACCGTAAATACCATTCATTTTACCCATTTCTAAATAATAAGTAATGTGATCTGAAATTTCGGCATTAGTTGTTACTGTACCATCAGCTTCGTTATCAGCTCCAGCGCCTGGTGCTCCACCTGCGTCAGTTCTAGAGATGTTTTTATCGTTAACATCAGCACTTCCAGGAATGTAGTCTATACCAAAAGTATAGGCGTCATTCACAGTGTACTCTAAGAATACTGAACCAAAAACAATACCGTTACCAGCTGTTGCATCTTGCACAGAATTTTCTGTTTCAGAGCCTGCTGTATCAGCTAAAGTTTCTTTACCACTTGCAGCTACTGTTGCAATGTTTCCAGATGCACCAATACCCCAAGTGTTCGCAAACGAACTAGTCGCGTATGCTGTTATTGCAATAACAGTTACAACTATCATTTTTAAATGTTTCATATTTTTCCTTTTATTAATTATTAAATTTAATAACGTTAGAGACTCGCCCTAACATGCACATTTTGTATTTTATTAAGTGACAATTAGCAATAAATAGATTGTCAACTTACAGTTGATGAATGCTTAAAAAGTCAACAAAATAGCCATTTTTGTGTTGTAAAATTATCACAAATGTAAATATTTTGTTACCCTTTTAGATGAAAATAGCCTTGTTTTTTTTAATGACATTTTTTTGTCTATTAAGCAACTCAACATTTAAACCTTTTAAATCTTTAGATTTAAGTAATTTCAAATTTTGTACTAAATCCAAGAATCTTTTGCTCTCTTTGTCAGAAATTAAGCCTTTAGTTAAAGTGTTAAATTTTTTTATATAATTAGATCTCATAAAAGGCCTTTTGCCACTTGGATGCGCGTCGGCAACTTCAATTTCATCTATAATTTTTGATCCATTTTTCATTGTTATTACAACCCTGCCTCCAAAACATTTATTTTTTGGATTGGGATCATGGTATCTTTTAGTCCATTTTTTATCTTCTCTGGTAGATATTTTTCGCCACAAATTAACAGTGCTTTTTCTTCTAGCTCTCTCTGGAGTATAAGACTTAACATGATGCCATTCTCCATCCTCTAAAGCTACTGCAAAAATATACATAATAGAATGATCTAATGTTTCTCTACTTGCGTTTGGATCCATTTTTTGGGGATCATTCGCTCCGGTGCCTATAACAAAGTGAGTGTGGTGGCTTGTTTCAATTACAATCTTCTTAATGTCAGAAATTTTACCTACTTTTTTATTCATACTTCTAGCTAGATCAATTAGCGCTTGGGACTGGTATTCTGCTGAGTGCTCCTTGGTATAAGTTTCTAAAATCGCTTTTTTTGGTTCATTTATTTTAGGAAGTGGAATGATATATTTTTTTTTTGGTCCTGATAAAACATAAGCAATTATGCTGTCCTCACCTTCGTATATAGGGCTTGGAGCGCCCTCTCCACGCATGCAACGGTCTGTAGCTTCTATAGCAAGTTTGCCGGCATGAGCTGGAGCAAAAGCTTTCCAGCTAGAAATTTCTCCTTTTCTTGATTGCCTCGTTGAAATAGTTGTATGAAGAGCTTGTTGAATAGATTGATAGATTATATCCGTTTTCAATTTTAGTAAACTTCCTATTCCTGCAGCAACACTTGGGCCAAGATGTGCGATATGATCAATCTTGTGCTCATGTAAACATATGCCTTTCACTAAATTTACTTGCACTTCATAACCAGTTAAAATTCCTTTTATCAAATCTTTACCGTTACACTTAGTCTGTTGAGCTACAGCTAATATAGGGGGAATATTATCTCCTGGATGACTATAATCAGCTGCTAAAAATGTATCATGATAATCCAACTCTCTTACAGCAGTGCCGTTAGCCCAAGCAGCCCATTCACAATCTACTTTAATCTTAGAACTTAATCCAAAAATAGTTGCCCCGTTTTTTCTTTTATGCGACAGCGCCATATTCCTCGCTGAAACAACTGGCTTTCTATTAAAGGAGGCAATGGCTACAGAGGCGTTATCAATTAATCTATTAATAACCATCTCGACTGCCTGATTATCAATTTTTGATTTATCTGATGCTATCTCTGCTATTTTCCAGGCTAACTGATCTTTCTTTTTTAAATTAGCCTTCGATGGATGTACTTTTACTGTTATATTTCTCATTAATTTAACATATTTCTAAGAACGTACTGAAGGATTCCACCGTTCTTATAATATTCAACTTCATTTTGAGTATCAATTCTACAAAGCA